>Ga0268284_1000597_pt1 | contig 23000 bp, 21 predicted proteins | sample saktaG_14_FD_190137 | JGI IMG/M metagenome (GOLD analysis project Ga0268284, IMG submission 190137) | Saline water microbial communities from Sakinaw Lake, British Columbia, Canada - sak_2013_06_06_40m | ecosystem: Environmental > Aquatic > Non-marine Saline and Alkaline > Saline ...
AAATACCTGCAATGGGTCTGTCAGTTCGAGACGGCGGCCGGTTGGGAACTTCACCCCGACGGCACACAGGTCTGGAACGCGATCCGGCCGCTTGAGTGGCGGGGCGAACGCCTGACCTTGCTGCAACCGAAGTAATCTCCATCACCATCAAACCAACCAACAACCACCACAAATAGCATGAAAACCAAACGACTCATCACCGTGGCCGCCATGGTCACTATCAACGCATTTGCCGCCGAACCGCTGCTGGTGCAACGCATCGCGCTCACCGACAAAGCTGAGGTCGAAGCCTATGACGCGGCAAAAGACAAGCAGCTTGGGGACGGCGTGATGGCCGGCCTTGTCGCCGCCAAGGCGCACACGGTCAGCGCGGAAAGCGTGGCTCTGGCCGATCTCTATGTGGATGACACGCTCAAGCCTGCGGTCAACTACCTCATCATGTGGGACAAGGTGCCGCATGAGAAAAAGCAGGCGGTCTTGAACCACCTCGCGGCCAAGCCGGTCATCACCGCTGACGAGATTGGAATCCTGCACCGCATGCCCTACATGGAATGCCCGGCAATCAAAGCCCGCCAGGATGAGATTCTGGCGCTGGTGCCCGAAAGCAGTCTTCACCGCTATCAGCTCAAATACACCAAGTTCGCCCCCGGAACCAACTATCTATCAGACATGACTCCGCAGGAGCTGATGAAATGCGCCGCCGGAATCCGCAACGCATTGGAGTATGACCGGCTGCGCAAGGAGGTGCTGGCGCGGTGCATCGGCGCGATGACCCGTTATCGCCGCGCCGCGAACCTTCCCAATGACGCGGCATCGTTCGCCGCCGCCATGGCACCGGTCCTTGCCGCGCTCAACGCGCCACTATGGGAGGGGTTGCGGGGGGCCACATCCGAACTCGACATCGTCATGACCGCCCCCGACTACACCAAGCTAACTGAAACGCTGACCAGGCGATGCACGGACCTGGAGGAAAGGAAGATTACCGACGCCACCAGCTTCGCCGGATCGCTGATGTTCTGGAAAGGAACCGAGGAATACAAGTCATGGGCACAACAATACAAGTGAAGAGGGTCGCGGGGATGCTGCTGTTAGCGATGGCGGCGGCATATTCGCAAGAGCAACCGGCCAAGGTCAAGGTGACCGTGGCTGATCCGCTGCCACCGCTGGTCATGCCACGGAGGCCCAGCCTGTCGGATGCTGCCGCAACCATCGTGTTGCCGCAGAAGCCGAACCTGGGCTTCGGACAGGCCACGACGGTCTTGCCGAAAAAGCCGAGCCAGACCAACGAGGCCTCCGCGCCGGAAACCGTGACGGAAGTTCCCATCATGCCTGCCATTGCCGGTAAGGACGAGCGGGCCAGACGCAACCACGATGAGGCAGCCGCTCCGCTCAACAGCATCCGCCTCCAGTTGATGCGATGGGACTCGCCGCACGGGGTTTACATGAACGACCTGCGCGACAGCATTCTGGCAGCGGACGCCGCAGGTGACTTCGCCGAGCGAGACAGGCTGTTCGCCATCTATCGGACATGGGCGGAAAAATACCTGAACCAGGATTCCACAACGTGGTCGAAGGACCGGTTATACCCCGGCGGCACCCCGGCAAAACAGGCCGAGTAGCAGGTCATCCGCCACCCCGGTTGACAACCCTGCAACGACATCATTCCCATGCGCCAGCCCATCGACATCGACTATGTGAGCAAAGCCTTCCTCGGCACGGCGTCGCCGCTTCTCGGCCTCGTCACGTCCTATCAGGAACAGATCGAGTGGCACCTGCGGGTTGCGTCGCTGCTGGTCGGCCTGCTAGTCGGCATCATGTCGCTGGTTGCCATGGTGCGGAAGATGCGGCGGAGGTGAACGACATTAGCGGTAAGACCGCGCAAGAGAAATAAGAATGGCCATGAAGTCAGAATGCTCACGGTAGGTTATCGGACGCAATTTTTCGTTTCTTCACATTCTGTGACGCCGCCGATCATTTAGCAGAATCTCGCCGTTGTCGAGGTGCCTCTGAATCTCTGCCCGTTCCTCAGAAAACTTGCTCTCACGAGGAACATTTCGGATCAATTCGATCACAATTGTCTCGCCGGAATTCGTTGCTTCCAAAAGACGTTTATGGACTAGCCGAAAGCCTTCTTGATCGCCTTTTCTATAGGGCCTACCGTCGATCATTCTCTGTAGATTGCGGCGATAGGCTGACTTGGGCCTTCTCGCAGAGTTAGCACACCCGATGTAGCAGACCATGCCGCCAATCGCAATCTTGTATAGCAGCGGCGCAAGTGGATCGACACCATTGAGTTGAAAATCGATATTCATTTTGAGCGAACATGGGCAAAAGCGACCCGGAAGCGCAGACCACTTCCACCGACGCACTGACACTTCGTTTTCATAGGCGACGTCTAGCACCCAAGAACTCTCCAGACAAGAGGGTTGTCACCACCCGGGCAGTGCCACCGTTGACACCGCCCCCCGGTCACCATGAAAGCACTCAAATACCTCAGCTTCGTCGGCAAGGTCGCCGGTCTTGTCTCCGCCCTCAACGTGATCCCGTTCGTTGATCCAACGGTCGGGGTGGTCGTGTTCGCCGCCGCCTCGATCCTCAAGGACGCGGTGAACCGCATCGGCGACCTGCTCGACGACGGCAAGCCGAACGCCAGCTTCAAGGGCTGATCGCGGCAGCCTGTTTCCGGCCATAACAAATCCGGGGTTGGGAAACTTCATTCCCAGCCCCGGATTTTGCGTTTGGTGCCGCGTAGGAGCACTTGCCAGCCGCACAAGGTATTGCAGTATTACCGCCCCTCACGAAACCATTCCGCGTTTGATAGACTGCCGTTAGGCGCGGATTTCCACCGTTGGCGCGCGGATTGAACGGGCCTCATGATTCCGGTTGTCCCGGAAGCGTTACCGTGTGGGTGTTGCGATTATAGCTGATGGTGTTTTCCCATTGTCCTTCTTTCGGCAGGATTGAGAACCACGCGTCTGCTTGTCTCTCTGTCGTCAGTTCCCGGTAGTTTTTGAAGATAATCGTCGGGGAATTGCCCGCCTCAAGCGCCACCTGATCGGCGCTCATCACCTTGGCTATGCGGTAGCTGATGAACGAGTGGCGCAACACGTTGCGGGGCCAGGCGATGCCGATGGCCTCCGACAATGCCGTGATCTGGCGGTGAAAATCCTGATCCTTCACGACAGGCCCGCGTCGATCCAGAGGCTCCAGCCAAGCGGCGAGATTGTCGGAAATCGGAATGATCCGGCGCGATGCTGTCTTTGCCTGCCCCGCACGGACTTCAATGAATCCGCGTTCCAGATCGATCGCGTTCCAATCCAGGCGGTCGATCTCCGCTTTCCTGATCCCGGCAAACCCGGCAATCGCAAGAATTGGAATCAGGCAGGGTGGCGCCGCGTGGAGAATGCTGGCGAATTGGTTGGGGGTGAAGATCTCGGTTTCCACATCACCGGCCCGCACTTTGTCGAGCGCGTCCGCTTCGGTCACATCCCCGACCGGCAGGTAGGATCGCTTCTTGGCGAACGAGAACAACACCCGGATGGTGGCGAGCAGCCCGTTGCGCGAGCGTGAGGTCACATCGCGTTTTCTCAACCAGTCATCAATCTGGTGTCTTTGGACATGCGAGATGGGCACATCGAAATCGGCCGCAAATCGCCGGAGGTTGCTCTGGAGTTGGAGGAGGTAGCGGTGACTGAGCCCGTCCTGCCGCTTGGAGGCAAACAACTCCTCCGCCACGTCTTTGACTTTGACGCCGAGCTTCATGCCCCGGGCTTTCCGGCTGAACTCTTCCACTGCGGAAAGCAGGGGAATACCGCCAAGAAGGTTGCCTGCCCTGATATACTCCTGGACCGCGGTGATCAGCGGAATCCCGGTCGGCTCCAACAGTTGGACCGCGGTCCGGTAAGCCTCGCGGTCATGGGGCCGCAAGTCGTTCATTTCCTGCCGCCCTCCCTGGATTCGCTGCGCAGCGAGCTGCGCCTCCTTTTTGGCCGCCTCCAGAGTCGTGAACGAACGGCGCTCCCTCTTGCCCTCCAAATAGAAGGCGAGCATGAAGCGGGTCCGGCCACCGGAACCCAGCCGGTAAATCGGCACCACGGCCGATCCAAACTTGGCAGTGGCCACGGGTTTCCCCTTTTTGGTCTTGAGGGGGAGCCCGCAGATTCCGGGTTCCTGAGTTGTCACCAATTTGTCACCACAGCCGTTCATGGCGGGGGACAGGGTGTCAACTTCACCCCCTTTCTCATTCATAACCTGTTGATTATGAATATGGTGGGCAGAGATGGATTCGAACCATCGTAGGCTTTCGCCAGCAGATTTACAGTCTGCCCCCTTTAGCCACTCGGGCATCTACCCTATCACCAACCCGCTGTGGGCGGGCGCGGATGTATGAGAAGTGACGGACGTTTTGACAAGGGAAAAGATTTTTCCGGAGAGGAAAAATTCCGGTGCGAGACCGGGCGGCTCACCAGAGCCCGAATTTGCCGTAGGCCATGATGTAGAGGCCCATGAGGAGGTTGGCGGTGGCGTGCATGATGACGCAAGCGCCAAGGCTCTTGCTCCAGACGCACAGCAGATAGGTAAGGCTGCCGTAAACGAAGGCAGCCGCATAATCGACCGGGGCGTGGGCGGCCATGAACAGCCCGGTGATGATGAGGTAGGATTTCCAAGTGGCGCGGCCGAAAGGTTGGTGCCAGTAATCCCCTTCCCAAGCGCACACAAAGCGCATGAGAAATCCGCGCCAGAAGATTTCCTCGACCAGAGCCACGACGACAACCGCACGCAAGAAGCGTAAAATGACCGCCGTCCACCAGGCGGCCGGGTGGGAGAAAATTCCCGGGTCGAAGCCGTCTGTGCGTGCCGCGACGCCAAGAAGTTTGAGGATGCCGGAGGTGTTTCCGGTCAGCTCCCAGTGATCATAGAGCGCCGTGGGCAAGAGCCAGCAGCCGATGCCCGCCACCCCAAAGAGCAATGCTGTTAGATTCCATTTCCATGACCAGTTGAACGTGTAGTTTTTCCAATAATAACCCAGCAGCGCCAGAGTCACGAGGGTTTGGACCGGATAGATAAAATGGGCGGGATCCTGGCGCCACCACGGCGCATCCGGGTGTTTCCATTCGAGCATCCGGGCGACGAGTTGGAGCACGATCATGAAGCCCATGAACACGGCGAAAGGCGTCACATGCGCCCGGGTGAGACGTGCGGGGTCCTTGACCGGTGCTCGCGGGCTCATGGCGGGTCAGAGGCCGCCGACAAAATGCTCGATTTTGTCGGTGGCGGTACGGATGTCCTCAAACGCGGTGGCATAACAGCAACGGAGGAACCCCTCGCCGGAAGCCCCGAATGCGCCGCCCGGCACACAGGCGACACTCTCCTGTTCCAACAGTTGCATCGCGAAGTCCTTGCTGGAGAGTCCGGTGCTGCGGATGTCCGGAAAAACGTAGAAGGCCCCGCCGGGCAAGTGGCAGTCGAGGCCGATTTCGTTGAGCCTGCGGACCAGGAAATCGCGGCGCTGGTGATAGGCATTGCGCATTTCCAGCATGGCGGGGTTGCCGTTTTCAAGCGCCTCGATGGCGGCGTTCTGGCTCATGATCGGCGCGCAGAGCATCGAGTATTGGTGGATTTTCATCATCGCCTCAATGATCGGTTGTGGCGCGCAGGCGTAACCTAGGCGGAAGCCGGTCATGGCAAACGCTTTGGAAAATCCATGAAGCAGGATGGTGCGCTCCTGCATGCCCGGCAGTGCGGCGATCGAAACATGCGCTTCGCCGTCGTAGCGGAGTTCGCTGTAGATTTCATCGGTCATCACGATGAGGTCGTGTGCGATGGCAAGTTTGGCGATGCCTTCCAGATCCTCACGGGAGGCGCAGGCCCCGGTCGGATTGGTCGGGAAATTGAGCATGATCAGCCGGGTTTTCGGCGTGATGGCGGCGGCGACATTGGCGGGTTTGAGCGAGAATCCGTCTTCCTTGGTGGTGACCACCGGCACCGCGACGCCATGCGCCATGACGATGCTCGGGCTGTAGGAAACATAACAGGGTTCGTGATAGATCACCTCGTCACCCGGGTTGAGCAGGGCACGCAGGGCGATGTCGATGGCTTCCGAAACCCCGACGGTGACCAGCACCTCGCGGGCGGGATCATAGGCGACGCCGAAAAAGTCCGCCACATAACGGGCGATGGATTTGCGCAGCGAGAGCAGGCCAAGGTTGGAGGTATAGGTGGTCTGGCCTTTTTCGAGCGAATAGATGGCGGCCTCGCGGATGTGCCATGGCGTGACAAAGTCCGGCTCGCCGACGCCCAGCGAGATGACATCGTCGCGACCTTGCACGAGTTCGAAGAAGTCGCGGATTCCCGAGCGCGGGATGGAGGCGACGTTGCGGGCGATTTTCGCGGAATAGTCCATGACAGGCACCGCCGGATGGCGGACACGGCATCTCACCCGGACAAGGCGCCCGCGTCAATGCCGGGCTGGGATTTGTTTGAAATGCACCGGGATTGACAGCGGCCAGCTGGCAAGCGCATCCTGCGGCAGGTCAGGCAGCCAACGCCCGGCCATCATCTAACACCCCCGCCGCGGGCGGGAACCGTCATGTCCAAACCAAGCTTCATCGAAGTCGTTCTGCCGGGAGGGGAAACGCGGACTTGCGATCCGGCCACCACGGTGCGTGACCTGCTGCCCGGACCCACGGCGGCAAACGGGCTGCCCTATTTGGGAGCCTTGGTGAACAACGACATCTGCTCGATTTCCTTCCCGCTGCAGGTGAACTGCACGCTTGAATTCCTCACCTTCGCCGATCCCTACGGCAACCCTATCTACCGCCGCTCGCTGGCATTTCTGCTGGCCAAGGCGGTGCGGGACCTGATGCCGGACTGTGCGTTTGCCGTGGAGCATTCCATTGGCAACGGCTACTATTGCAGGTGCTCCGAGTGCGGGAAGTCCAAGCGCGGCAATGCGGAATTCTCCGCAGATCAAATCACCGCGATTGAACAGCACATGCGCGGGTTGATCCGCCGGGACATTCCGTTAGAACGGAGGAAAATCGGCTTCGTTGAGGCCTACCGGATGCTTGAATCGAACCGCCAATTCGACAAACTCAACCTGCTGCGTTACCGCAACCCGCCGCGCATCGTGTTGTTTTCCTGTGAAGACTTCAGCGACCTTGGGCACGAAGTACAAGCGCCGTCCACCGGGGTTCTGGAGCATTTCCGTTTGGTTCCCTACCCACCCGGCTTGGTGCTCCAGTTTCCGGAGTGGCGCGACGGGCAAGTCCGATTCACCCCGTTTTACAAGCAGCCGCACCTGCAGAAAATCTTCGAGGAGCACAAACAATGGGGCGGCGTCATCGACATCCGCAGCATTGCCGACCTGAACCAGGCGGTGGCCGAGCAGCGCATCGCCCCCATCATCCAAATGTGCGAGGTCCAGCAGGACAAGAAACTCTCGCAAATCGCCGACCAGATCGCCCATACCAAACCCACGCCGCGGTTTGTGTTAGTCGCCGGACCTTCCTCCTCGGGCAAAACCACATTTTCCAAGCGCCTGGAGCTGCACCTGCGGGTCAACGGCTTGAGCGCGGTGCGCATCGAGGTGGACAACTACTTCCATGACCGGGCGCAAACTCCGGTCGATCACAACCAGAAGTTTGATTTCGAGCACATTGAAGCAGTGGATCTCGTCATGCTCAACGCCCATCTGCGCGCTTTGGAGGAAGGCCAGGAGGTCGAACTCCCGACGTTCAATTTCAAACAGGGCATCAAGGAGTTCCGCGGCCAGCGCTTGCAACTGGAAACCCACCAGGTGGTGATCCTCGAAGGCATCCACTGCCTGAACCCGCGCCTCACGGAACATGTGGCGGAGGAGCACAAGTTCAAGGTCTATGTCAGCGCTCTGACCCAATTGATGCTGGACAACAACAACCTGATTTCCACCACCGATTTGCGGCTGCTGCGGCGCATGGTGCGCGACTTCCGCACCCGCGGAAAGTCGGCGCTCGCGACCCTGCAGATGTGGCGCGGCGTGCGTGAGGGCGAACAACGCTGGATTTTCCCCTATCAGAAAGAAGCGGACGCGGCCTTCAACTCGGCCTTGCCCTTCGAACCCGCGGTGCTCAAGACCTACGTCCGTCCGCTGCTCTCGGAAGTGAAACCGTTCGACCGCGAATACGCCGACGCGCGCCGCTTGCTGGCATTTCTGGAGCTTGTGAACTCGACCTCCGCGGAACACGTGCCGCCGACCTCGTTGATCCGCGAATTCATCGGCGGCAGCGTCTTCGAGTGACGCACGGCTCATCCAAGCACCTTGAGCTTGTGGACGCCGTAGATCGCGCCGTCGCCCAATTCCTCCTCGATGCGGAGGAGTTGGTTGTATTTGGCGATTCTATCAGAACGACTCATGGAGCCGGTTTTGATTTGGCCGCAATTGGTGGCGACGGCGATATCGGCGATGGTGCTGTCCTCGGTCTCGCCGGAGCGGTGGCTGAGCACGGCGGTATAACTGTTTTCCTGGGCCATTTCCACGGCATCAAAGGTTTCGGTGAGCGAACCGATCTGGTTGACCTTGACAAGGATCGAGTTGGCGACACCCAGTTTGATGCCTTTGGCAAGGAACTCGGTGTTGGTGACGAAGAGGTCGTCGCCGACGAGTTGAGTGGTCTTGCCGAGTTTATCGGTGAGGACTTTCCAACCGGCCCAATCGTTTTCGTCGCAGCCATCCTCGATCGAGATGATCGGGTATTTCTTCTGCAGCTTGGCGTAATAGGCGACAAGTTCCGCAGCGGATTTGACCGACTGGTCGGACTTCTTGAAAACGTAGGCCTTTTTCTTTTTGTCGAAGAACTCGGAGCTGGCGCAGTCGAGCGCGATGGCGATGTCGGTGCCCACTTTGTAACCGGCTTTTTCGATGGCCTGGCAGATCACGCCGAGCGCGTCGTCGGCGCTCTTGAGGGTCGGAGCGAAGCCGCCTTCGTCACCGACGGCGGTGGATAGGCCGCGGTCGTGGAGGACTTTCTTGAGTGAGTGGAAGACTTCGGCGCCGTAGCGGATGGCTTCGCGGAAAGACGGGGCGCCGATGGGCACGATCATGAACTCCTGGAAGTCGATCGGGGCATCCGAGTGGGCGCCACCGTTGATGATGTTCATCATCGGCACGGGCAACACCTTGGCGTTCGGGCCGCCGAGATATTTGTAAAGCGGGATACCGAGTTGGGCGGCAGCGGCTTTGGCGACGGCCAACGAAACACCGAGAATGGCGTTGGCACCGAGGGATTTCTTGGTCGGCGTGCCATCCAGCGCGATCATGGCGGCGTCGATCGAGGATTGTTCGGTGGCGCAATAGCCGAGGATGGCCGGCGCGATCTTGGAGTTGACGTTTTCAACGGCCTTGAGCACGCCTCTGCCGAGGAAGCGCTTTTTGTCGCCGTCGCGCAGTTCGACGGCTTCGTTCTCGCCGGTGGATGCGCCGGAGGGCACCGAGGCGCGGCCGATGGCGCCGCCTTCGAGATGCACGTCAACTTCGACGGTGGGATTGCCGCGTGAATCGATCACTTCGCGGCCGCGGATTTCAACAATGGTGGTATAGTCCATAGGTATATTCTTATGTTGGATAGGTGGGTGATGGGGCGGGAGACAGACTCAAGACTTCATGACGCAAGACTCAAGCGAAGAGGCGGAAACGCCTAGAAATGAGCAGAATATGAAGAGCGGGGAGCCGGGAGACGCGAGCGAAGAGAAAGAAACGTTCCGGCGCGGCCCATCGGCTCTTCGCTCGCGTCTCCCGGCTCGCGCCTTGGGTCTGTTACGGATTGAAAGGTCTGATCGAGAGAATGGTGAGGGTCTGGAGGGCTTCGGTGGTTTCGTCGCGGACTTGCACGGTCTCGCCGGGTATGCGGCCGACAAGGGCCTTGCCGACTTCCGAGAGATAGGAAACGAGTTTCTTTTCCGGGTCGGAATCCCAGGCACCGAGCACGGTCATTTCGAGTTGCGTGCCGGCGCTATCGGTGAGGGTGACAATGGTGCCGATGTTGACCTTGGAGGCATTCGAGCCCTTGAAATCCGAACCACGGGCGCGGGAGATCTCCCGTTCCAGTTCGTTCTTGCGGTGCATGAGGTATTTCTGGAGATCCTTGGCGGATTTGTATTCGAAGTTCTCACGCAAGTCGCCGTACGCGCGGGCGATGGAAATATCCTTGGTATTCTGGGGAATGCGCACGCGAATGAGTTCGTCCAGTTCGGATTTTTTCCGTTCCAGGCTTTCCCATGAGACGAGCAGTGCTTCCTCGCGGCGTTTGGCGTTCGCGCCGCTGACCAGTTCCCCGGTTTCGGGCCGGACCTTGATGATGCGGGCCATCAGGGACTTTTTCTCAAGATCCCCGAACACCGCGCAATCGAGCAAACGCCGGGCGAAATTGCGGGCCTCGTTGACGTCCATGATGCCCACCAGATCGGTGAGCAGGTTCTTGTCATCACCGAGCAGGGTCTGCAGGCGCGAGGTCTTGCGCGGCCCGTCCGACAGGTGGTCGTTTTCGAGCAGATTGAGAATCGAGGCCCCGACGTCGGCGCTGAAGACTTCCACGGCGGCGGTCTTGCGCTCGCGACAGACCCAGATCAAGGCATCCGCGCCGAGGGCACGCCGCGCGATCGAGGAGCGGAGGTGATTGACGAGTTTGGGAAGCTCGCCGCGCTCTAGCAGAATACGCGCGATTTCAGTCACTCCGCGGGCACCGACATGATCGAAGACGCGGACAATTTTTTCGACCCACTCGTCGGCGAAAGCATCAGGGAAGGCCTCGTAAACCGCGCGCTGGCGGCTGGATGGAAGTTTGCTGGCTTCCTCGGCGAGTTTCAAGGGTTCCGTGGAGAGCAAGAGGTCGGATAGCCGGACCGCGCCCGGATCGAGTTCCAGAATCTTGGAGGATCCGATGACTTCATCGCGGGCGGCAACCAGTTGCAACGCTTGGCCGAGTTGGACCCGGGCGGCCTTTTTCGCGCCTTCATCGATATCGCCGAGCAGGCGTTTGAGCGCGTTGGTATCGTTTTCAAAAGCGCCGATGTCCGCGGCGATGGCTTCGAGCGCGCGGATCATGCCCTTGATGTCACGGGCGGCTTCGAAGTCCGCGACCAGCGCCTCGGCCGGACTGCGGTCGCCGGTGCGCAACACGATCGGTTCATTGCGTTTCTGCGGGACCACGGCCAGGCGGCTCGCGCGGAGGGCTTTCTTGGTGGCATCCCACCACTTTTTAAAGGAGGCATCGGGAATGACCGCGCCGGAGATTTCCTTTTCCATCGCGTCGCCCGTCATGCTGCCACCGTGGCTTTGCAGCAGATGGATGACCAGGGCGATGGGATCGCTTTTCGCAAGGGCCCGGAGTTTTTCCAGCTGTTCGATCTTTTGGGCGCGGAAATCCTCAAGCGGAATCCACTCGGTTTTCTGGAAGGCAAACTGCAGTTCCATCGTCTGCCCGGTGGATTTTTCGAAATCGATGGTGACCTTTTTACCGGGTAAATCCCATGCGATCACCTTGCCGGTACCGAAGGATTTGTGGATGCAAAAATTGCCGGGAGCCAATTGTGAAAGACGTTCGCCGACCGGTTTTGGAATGCGGCCGGCCTCCACCAACTTCGCCACGTCAGGATGCATGCGGCAGAAGATGGGAAGCCACGCCGGAAAACGCAAGGCATTCCCATGACAAATCCATCAAATCACCTGCGATCAGGGATTCCGGACCGCCGGCGGGACCACCCGGGGCCGCGGTTGGCGGTTCGGCATCATGCGCCCTTCCAGCGCGTGATCGAGGCCACGGCACAATGCGTGGACGCGCCGCCGCCATGATTCCGGAATCTTTTCGAGCCCCCCGTCGGCGGGGAGATCCCCCTCGTAAATCAATTCGTCTTTCGGGCCTTGGATGATCACTTGGTAAGATTCCCCGTCGCGGCGGACCACCGCGCGGCCCTCATCCGTGGAGTAGCTGGCCAACCGATCGGAAACATTGACCACCCGCATCGGGCCGGCACATTCCCCGGGCAGGATGGCGGATTCCACCAGATCCCTAGGAAACGGCCGCTTCGTGACCGGGGTCTCGCCGAGTTTCAATTTCACCTCCAGTGGCTGGCCCGCACGGAAGCCCGATAGAGTGATCTCATCGCCGGGTTTCGCCAAGCGGAGCAAGGCCGCCAATTGACCTTCGTTGACCAGCATCTGATCGCCGAGTTTCCACAACAGATCCAACTCCTGCAGTCCGGCGGCTTGGGCGGGACCTCTCTCATCGAGCGACTTGATGACGAAACCGATCCCCGGAGGCAATGATGGCATGTGCGCAGTGATCGTGGCGTCCGGTTTGGCCACCTGCAACCCAAGCCACGCTTGCGGTGCCTGAGGGGATTTCAGGGGCGGCTGCGGATTCTTGCCTTCAACCGGCTCTGCGGCGAACGACAAGGTCCGCCCGACCAGGAGTGCGATGACCAGGAATCGTTTCATGTCAGAACGTGCTCACAGGCATGAGGAAGAGTTCCTCCCGCGGTTCGGAAACCTGCATGACGATGCCCGTTTCCTCGTCCAGCAGACTATTTTCCTCCACCACGTTGAGGCGCATGGCGCGCATTGCCGAGCCGTCGGAATCCTCCTGCCACCCTTCGTCCGTCATCGATTCGATGCGGTCGGACTCGCCCACCAGAATCAACCCGTTGGGTGCATCACCGGCGGGAGCGGTCACCGCCCAGGAAGACGGTGAAGGCGGGGCGGCCAAGGGGAAAATCAAGGCCGCGGCCAGACCGGCGGCGGCGATTCCTCCGGTGAACACCCGGCGGATCCATGCCACACCCGCGGACTTGGCGGGGGCGGTTTGTGCTGGCTCTCCGGCCAATGCGTCGAGCATGGCCTCGATGTCACGTTGGCCCGCTTCGCTCAAGGCGGGCGGCAGCAGGCGGGCGAGGATGGTTTCGACTGGATCAGGCTTGAGCATGGCGGTCCTCCTTCATGCGGCGCAATTCATGCGCCAATTGTTCCAAGGCGTAGCGGTAACGGGAAGCGGCGGTGTTAGGGGAAATCGCGAGGGTCTCGGAAATCTGCAAAAACGTCAGGCCACCCCAGAATTTCATGACCACCACCTCGCGCAGTTTCGGGCTGAGATTTTGCACGGCGGCCCTGAGCCGCAATGCCTCTTCATCCTCTTCGAGCACGGGATCGAGCCAGACATCTTGGAAATCGTTGAGATAAATGATGGACTCCTCGCGTTTCCGGCGGCGCGACTCGCTGCGGTGGTGGTTGAGCCCGCAGAAGCGGATGGTGGAAAAAACCAGCGGCAGGTCCGGCGGGCCGCCGCCCTTGTCCGCCTGATGGTGCCACATCCGCAGAATCGCCTCCTGCACGAGATCCTCCGCATCATGGCGTGATTGGCTCCAACCACGTGCAAACAACAGCAATCGCGGACCGTTTTCGGCCAACCACTGCTTCCAGGTGTTTGCGGGGGAATTCATCGTCCGATGGTTAATGCCCCATGCCGGGGCTTTTGTCTGAAAATCCAGTCACTCGCGGCCGGAGCAACCGGTTTCATCCAAGAAACCGCATTTTTCCCGCCACCGGGAGTCGCCCGAGCGCCATGGCAGCGTGCGCTTCGTCGCTGCAGGAGGAATCAATCGGCGCATCAGGGACGGCGTCGCTGGCCTGCAGGTATCCGTTTTCGCTCATCCATTTCTCGACTTCCGCGCCGCTCACGTCGGCGAGCATGTGGCCGTTGATTTCGACGCAGGGTGCGAGCGATTGCCCGCTGCGTTGTTCCATTTCCATGCGGAACGCCGGGTTTTTCGTGACGTCCTTCTCTTCATGCTTGAGCCCGTATTTGCGCATGATGGCACGCACGCCTTCGCTCCAGCCACAAAAGGTTTTCAAGTAAACGGTGATTTCCGGGGGTGATTGGCTCATGTTGCTGAGCTTGTCGCATAGACCCATAAACGAAAACCGCCGGCTGCGCAAGCAAAGCCGCGCCCAGCAAAGCCGCGCCCGGCGCATGACACCGGCTGCGGCCCGTCCTTGAGTTGGCACTTCAATGCTGCATTTTCACCGCCCCACCTGCGCCGCGACGGTTCGCAGGATCACCGGGGTTTCCGCCGCTTGCGCCAGGCGCTGCGCTAAAGCCCTCACGTCTTTCCAGCCGTCCCTCGCCGGATGCGTCCGGCTGATTCCACTCTTATTCATCGTCTCCAGCGGCTCGATGGCGCCAGTAGTCGGGTCTCCGTTTGTTGTGCATGATGCTAAGGAACCTCACATGCCGCCGGTCCTCGTCCCACTCGTAATAAATTTTGTAGGGAAAGCGATCCAACCGATAAACCCTTACGCCGCCGACCCTCTGGAACTGTCCCGGGTTTTCAAGAATGACTCCAAAGGCAAGTTCCATGGCTGTCACAAAGTTGCCGCCAGCCTGAACACTGCGTTCGGCATACCAATGGGCAGCCTCCAGCAGCTCAAGTTGCGCGTCTGGGTGCAATTCCTGTGTCATGCCGAAATACGGGCATCCAGGGATTCACGCACGCGGCGAATGGCATCCTCCACCGGGACACCCCGCACAGAGTCAGAACGCAACTCTTGCAATCTGGACTCCGCCAATACCACTTGTTTGCTTTCGATGTCCTGATAGGAAGCCATCGCCACAATCAACCGCTCCACCAGACTCATTCGGGAATCTTCCGGAAGTTGCATCGCCTCCTGAAAAACGGCGTCAGTGGTAGGATTCATACGGTGAATGTATCCGGCCAACATCCAAGAGCAAGTTCCTTTCGCAGTTCCAACGCATGGCAACCAAGGAATGAACGCGATAGGATCCTTGCGGGTACCGCCGACAAAAAATCGTGCTTGGTAAATCTGAAAGTCTCTGCATTCAGGCCACGTAACCAACACTCACCCATTTTTCACGATGACACCGAACCTACCGTCCGCCACACCCCGCCGCAGTTTCATCAAAGCCCTCGGCGGTCTCACCGCCAGCTTTGCCGCGCTGCCCACCCTCGCCAACGCCCAAGCCCCCGCTCCGCCCCGCCGTGCGGGAGCCAACTACATGGGCGACTTTGCCGCGCCCAAGCTTGAAAAAATCAAAGTGGCCATCATCGGCGTGGGGGCCCGCGGATCCGGCCATGCCAGCCAGCTTGCCATCCTTGAAGGCGTGGATTTCGTCGCCGTCTGCGATCTCCACGAAGACCGCGCGAAACGCTCCGCAGCTGAGGTGACGGGCAAGGGCCACCAGCCGAAGGTTTACAGCGGCGATGAGAACGCCTGGCAGAAAATGCTCACGGAAACCCGGCCGGACGCCGTGTTCATCGCCACCCCGTGGAACCTCCACGCACCCATGTGCATCGCGGCCATGAAAGCCGGCGCCCACGCGTTCAGCGAAGTGCCCATCGCTTACACGCTCGAGGAAATGTGGGAAATCGTCGATACTTCGGAAGCCACCGGCCGCCACTGCATGATGATGGAAAACGTCAACTACGGCCGCGAGGAACTCGTCTATCTGAACATGGTCCGCCAGGGTGTCATCGGCGAGTTGCTCCACGGCGAAGCCGCCTACATCCACGAACTCCGCGGCCAGATGGACAACGGCGACACCACCGGCTCGTGGCGCACGTTCCAATATGCCAAACGCGACGGCAATCTCTATCCAACCCACGGTCTCGGCCCGGTCGCCCAATACATGAGCCTGGTCCGCACCGAGGACACCTTCGGCCGTCTGGTGTCCTTCTCGTCCCCCGCCAAGGGCCGCAACCTGTATGCGAAAAAGTCGGCCAATCTAACAAACCCCGCGTGGAAGACCCTCGATTTCAAAGGTGGCGACATCAACACTTCGATCATCAAGACCGCCCTCGGCCGCACGCTCATGGTCCAATGGGACGAAACCTCGCCGCGCCCGTATTCGCGCCACAACCTGATCCAAGGCACCAAGGGCACCCTCGCCGGTTTCCCGAACCGCATGGCCATCGAAGGGATCACCGCAACCCACGAATGGACCGAAGGTCCGGCATGGGAGGCCATCGCCGCGAAATACGAGCACCCGCTCTTCAAGCGCATGGGCGAACTCTCGCAAAAAATGGGCGGCCACGGCGGCATGGATTTCCTGATGCTCTTCCGCATCATCGAGTGCCTGCGCACGGGCCAACCGTTAGACCAGAACGTCTATGAAGGCTGCTGCTGGTCCGCCGTCGGCCCGCTCAGCGAAAAATCCGTCAAACAAGACGGCATGCCGCAGCCTTTCCCGGATTTCACCCGCGGCCATTGGAAAACCACCAAACCCCTCGGCATCATCGCCTGAGTTGTTAGCCCTCCCCCCCTGGGACCGCGAGTCTCCAGACCCGCCCGTCCAACGCCAATCCTCTCACACCGGCGGCAATTCCCGGAATGGGTTGAATACTCTCAGTCCCGGGCGGCGGAAATCTTTCTCATTGCCGGTGACAATGGTAAACCCGTGTTTGTGGGCGGTGGCCGCGATATAGCCGTCCTCCACCGGCATCCGCTGTCCGCTTTCCTCAAGCATGCGCTCCTGGTCGGCCCACACATGGGCCACCGCAACATTGAATCCGTGAATCCTGCCATGCATGGCGGCGATCAACCTCGATAGCCATGCCTGCAACGCCACCCGGGGCGCGCCCTCCTTGGTCCGCACCCAGTATGCCAACTGGGCAATCACCACCGCACTCGTGTGGCAGTGCTCCTTCTCTTGTCGTAACCATGCCAGCACCCGCGGGTCACCGTGCTTCTTGGCTGGCTGGGACAGCACATCCGTATCCAGCAACCAGTTCACAGCTTCCTCCTCCGTGGCGGATGGGTCTTTCTAACAGGGAAATCCTCCATAGGTTCCGGGCATTCCGCCAGCACCTCCAACCAATCCTCTTTGCCAGGCAGCCGCCGGAAAACCACCGCATCCTCCTCGTTGTCAAACTCCACTTCAAACCGGTCACCTGGCACCACCGGCATCAATCCCGATGGCAAGGTAAGCCGTCGTTTCGCATCCAGTGTGACAATCATGGTGGGACAATCCCACGACCTGTCACTTCCGTCAAGTTGGAAAACGAAAAGGGCCCCCTCTGGACCGCGAGTCTCCAGACTCGCCCGTCCGAAGCCAATCCTCTCACAACGCTGCTTGATTGCGCCAGGCGCGCGCGAAACTTCCGCAAAAAGAATCTTCCCCCGCCGCTCCTTGCCTGCTAGACCGTCTTTCACGATGTTCGCGCGCTGCCTGCCCTTGCTGCTCGCCACCCTCCTTGCACATCCGGCAGGCGCGGACCCGGCACCACCGCCGCCAGCCGCGCCGGATTTCGCCGCAGGCTTCGCCCGCCTCGCCGCCCTCGGACTGCCGCCGCTGGATGCCTCGGCCCAATGGTCCACCCTGCCTGGCAACTCCGGCGGCGATGACTACAGCTTCCGGGAACTCCTCAAACCCCTCAAGGGCAATGGTTGGTGCCTCCCCGGCGCGGACGCGAAAAAACCGTTAGTCATGGCCGCCGGCGCGGTGGAAACCCGCGAGTTGGCGGCCATGCCTAACCGCAACCCGCCGCGCAGCCTGCTCGGCAGCCTCTTTGGCGGCGGCGGTTCCGCCAAACCGGCCAAAGTCCCCGCCGCCGACCTCGCCAAGGACGTCCGCGCCCTCATTACCGCGTTCCACAAACAGGATGACAGCGAGCGCAACCGCTTCTCCTCCCGCTCCTATGGCGAAATCCCCGGCAAATTGTTATTGCTGGCGACCCAGATCTATCAGAATGGCAACACCCCGCTCGCCAACGAACTCGCCACCGAGGTTTTCGACCTCTGCGCCTCGCGCGAATCCGCCGTCGATTCCGCCGTCAGCCTGATCGCCGACCGCGCCTACGACGCCGCCGCCCAGGCGTTTTTCACTTCCGCCGATTGGACGGCCTACCACCGCGCCCTCACCGCGCTCGTCGCCAAATTCCCCCGCGGCTGGGCGGCCCGCGAGGCCGTAGCCATGCTCCTGCCGCAAGTGGCCAAACAAGCGGCCGGCGAACCCGCCCCCGTCCCCACACTCCCCGCAATTCAGTTAGACCCCGCGGCCCTCGATGCCATCCGGCAGCTCAGCGCCAAACCCGACGCCGCCAACTCCGCCGCCGAGGACGCCAAACTGGCGAAACTCTACGACATGGACCTTGCCACCATGACTCCCCAAATGCTGGCATCCATGCGCCGCCAAGGCATGCGGCCGTTCCGCTCGTCGTCCTCGTGGCTGCTGGAGCTACCCGCCGAAAAGGAATCTAACACCTCGCCCCTCGCCCGCGTCACCACCCTCGGGATCACCGCCCTGCCCGCCCTCGCCGCCCTGGTGGACGACCCGTATCTCACCTGTCTTCCTAACGAACAGGCGGAGAACCGCTCGTCCTACTACTCGTCCGACGAAAGCGATGCCGAACGCTTGCTCCGCATCCACACCAGCCTCAACCGCCCGTCCTCCCGCGGCGAGATCGCCTGCAACCTGCTCCGCTCCGCCCTCCCGGATGCCCCCGGAGAACTCTATCAGGCTGACCCCGAGGCCCTGCGCGAGCTCGCCCTGGCATTCTGGAAGGAAAACGCGCAGGCCAGCCGGGTCGATCTCGCCGCCGTGTTCCTGCGCGACGGCTCGACGAGCCAATCCCAATCCGCCGCCACCCTGCTCGCATCCTCCAGCGATCCCAAGGCCCGCCAGACCTTCGAAGCCCACATCCTCGCCGCCGATCCCGCGATCGCCCAATTCCAAAATGTGCAAACCTATCTCAACGCCCGCAAAGCCGCCGCCAAACCGTTCTACGAGGCTTATGCCAAACTCGTCCGCAGCCAAGCCGCCGGCGCCGCCACCGAGGACAGTTCTAACGAATACTCCTATGCGATCAAACAAGCCGGCGGCCCGGAAAAAATCCTCAAACGCCTCGAAAAATTCGTCGCCGGCATCTCGCCGCGCGCCCTCGCCAAGGAAATCGCCCAAGGCAATCCCAAGGATGCCGAGGCCGCCATCCGCGCGCTGCTCGACATGATGAAGGACGACTCCCCGGTCGAACAACTCCATGCGCTGTTAGATGGTGCCGTCACCACTCAGGATCCGCGCATCCGCCGCCATTTCCTCCAACTCACCTATAACGTCGGCTGGCGGGAAGAAGAAGAAGAAGAACCGGACAATGACAAGGCTGCCGCCGACCGCACTCTCCCCGCAGCCGAAATCAAGGCCTGGCAACAACTCGTCGCCGATACCCGGCAGCTCCCCAATAGTCCCGACAAAAAAGCGACCATTGGTGATCTGGCGGCGTCCATGTTGGAATTGTCGATCAACCCCGGGAAAGTCCAAGCCACCCAATACGCCGCGCCCATTCTCCGCAAATCCGTCGCCGAACTCTTCCGCGAGCGTGCCACCGTCCGCCTCGCCGGCAAACCCATCCCGCCGCTGCCGGATGCTTCCCGCGTCACTCCTGATAGGCTCCGCGCGATCATTACCGAGGCTGGCGCCAAACCCGCCGCGGAAATCCACCCCTACCTCGAAACTCTAACGCCCGACGAACGCGCCGCCTGGCTCGCGTGGAGCGAAAACCCCGGCGATATCAGCGTCCCGCAATCGATCAAGGACCTCCGCTTACTCGTCATCGGCCGGGATGAGCGCAATGATGACTATGGCGATTCCCCCGACGTCAAGGACACCGGCCTCATCGACACCGGATTTGTGGTCAATCACTCCAACCTCAAGGCGTATGTCGAGTCGATCGCCAAGGACATCGGCAAACACTCCCGCACCCATCTCAGGATCACTCCGATCAATTTCGGCCCGGGCCTCCAAGTTCACGCCCAAGTGATTCCGCTCGCAAAAAAGACCCCGGAAAACGACGCGGACGACGCGGAATCCGCCGAAAGACGCTATCAACCGGATGCCCGCTCGATTTTCCGCGAAGTGATCGCGACGCTCGACAACCAGGAATCGGCGGAGGCCGTCATCAGGATCATTCTGTCTAGCGAAAGTGGCGCGCCCAAGGATGCCACTTGGCTCGTCGCAAAGGGCAAACCCAAGCCCGTGAATCCAGAACAACAAACCGCCCTCGATGCCGCCATGCAAGCCCTTGCCGAAGCCCCTGATTCCCTGCGCCACTGGATCATGATCGAAATCCTCTCGCAAACCGACGCCGACAAAATCCAGGAATCCACCCGGGACTAATTACTTAAATCTCAAATCTCAAATCCCAAATTTCAAATTCCCTATCAACTATCCTTTATCCACTACCCTCCATCCCACCATCTCCCAACACCCCAATCCCCAATGCCCGAAGAACCCGCCGCCCAATGGCAACGCCTCCAGCAAACCGTCGCCCGCATCCGCTCGGAAACCGCCCGCGCCATCGTCGGCCAGGAGGAGATCGTCGAGCAACTGCTCACCTCGCTGCTGTGCAAGGGCCATTGCCTGTTAGTCGGGGTGCCGGGGCTGGCCAAAACCCTGCTAGTGGCGACCCTCGGCCGCATCCTCGGGCTGAAATTCCAGCGCATCCAGTTCACCCCGGACCTGATGCCCACCGACATCGTCGGCTCGGAAATCCTCCAGAATTCGGCCGGCGGCGAGCGCTCGTTCCAATTCATCCCCGGCCCGATCTTCGCCAACCTGATCCTCGCCGATGAAATCAACCGCACCCCGCCCAAAACCCAGGCTGCCTTGTTAGAGGCGATGCAGGAAAAGCAGGTCACCGTCAATGGCCAAACCCGCCACCTTGAGGAACCGTTCATCGTCTTCGCCACCCAGAATCCGATCGAACACGAAGGCACCTATCCGCTCCCGGAAGCCCAACTCGACCGCTTCTTCTTCCAACTCAATATCGGTTACCCGTCGATCACCGAGGAAGCCGAAATCGTCCGCCGCACCACCGGCCACGCGACCGATCAACCGGCCACCCTGCTGGATGCCGCACAGGTGCTCGAACTCCAGCATGCCGCGATCGATGTCCCGCTGCCTGAATCCGTCATCCAAAGCATCCTCAAACTCGTGCACTCCACCCGCCCGGACTCCGCACACGCCACCACCGACGTTAGAAACTACGTCGCCTATGGTGCGGGCCCGCGCGCCTCGCAGTGCCTTGCCCGCGCCGCCCGCGCCCTCGCCCTGATCCGCGGCCAATCCTCCGCCTCGCCCGACGAAGTCCGCGCCGTCGCCCTGCCCGTGCTGCGCCACCGCGTCATCGCCAACTACAACGCCACCGGCGAAGGCATCACCACCGACCAGATCCTCACCAAGCTGATCACCACGATCTAAGCAGACGGACCAGTCCGACCAGTCTTCCTCTTCAGTTTAGAATTTAATGCTTAGAATTTAAAGCTTCCTCTCTTCCACTTCCGTTTCGAATTTCATGCTTAAGATTTAGAATTTCTCTGCCCATGTATAAATTCCTCGATCCCGCCGATATCCGCCGGCTCAAGAACTATGAGTTCGGCGCCAAGGCGATGGTCGAGGGCTATCTGGCAGGCCGCCACCGCTCGCGCCAGCGCGGGTCCTCGATCGAGTTCCACGAGTTCCGCCAATACACCCCCGGTGACGACCTCGCGCGGGTCGATTGGCGCGTCTTTGCCCGCAACGACAAGTTGTTTCTGCGCACCTTCGAGCAGGAGACCAACCTCGAATGCCATATCTTCCTCGATTGCTCGGCGTCCATGGGCTTCCCGGAAAAATCCGCCCGTCTATCGAAACTCGAATACGCGTCGTTTTTCGCCGCCGCCCTCGCCTGGTGGGTGATCTCGAAAACCGACCGGGTCTCGCTCACGCTCTTCGACCACGGCATCCGTAAATTCCTGCCGCCCGGTTCCACTCGCAAGCACCTCCACGAAATCCTCTCCACCCTCGAAACCAACACGCCCGGTTACGGCACCTCGCTCGCCGAAACCCTCGCCCGCGCCCAGCCACTCCTCAAGCGCAAGGGCACGCTCGTCGTTCTATCGGATTTTTACGAGGACCCCGCCACCCTGTTCAGAGCCCTCAATCCCTACCTCCACCGCGGCTTCCGCATCCATCTCTTCCATATCCTCGACCCCGCCGAAATCCACCTCGAAGACCGCGGCCTGTCGCGCTTCCTCGACATGGAATCCGCCGCCCAGCTCACCGTCCACCCCCACTCGCTGCGCGACTCATGGCACCGCGAAATCCTCAACCACACCCGCGCCCTGCGCGCCCTCGCCGCCGCCCGCCACGCCGACTACGCCCTCACCGCCACCACCGACCCCTACTTCGCCCTCTTCGACCGCATGAGGGATTAGCACTAAATCTTAAATTCTAAATTCTAAACAAATAAAGAACACCCGCGTCATCTCTCTTTCTCTTCCGTTTCGAATTTAGAATTTAAAATTTCGTGCTTCTCCTCTTCCAGCACCCCGCCCTTTTCGGCTTGCTCGCGCTCGCGGGCCTGCCGGTGCTGGTCCATTTGCTTTCACGCGCCCGGCCACCGGTCTATCGGTTTTCCAACATCGACTTCCTGCGCCGCGTGCTGCGCCGCACCGCGCGCCTCCGCCGCCCGAAGGACTGGCTGCTCCTGATCCTGCGCACCCTCGCCCTGCTCGCCCTCGCCGCGGCCTTCGTCGCGCCCGTCCTCATTTCGAAAAACGCCGCCTTGCCCGGTGAAAAATCCACCGTTATTTTGTTAGTCGACCGGTCCGCCTCGATGGCCGCCCGCGAGGGCGCCGGCAGCCGCTTTGAAACCGCCTGCGCGCATGCCACCCGCTTTCTCGATGCGTCCCGGCCGGCCGCCGCCAACCTGATCTGGATCGATGCCGAACCCGATGCCGCCTTCCCCGAACCCGGCCCCAACCTGGAGTTTCTAACCGACCAGCTGAAACAAGCCGAGCCGCGCCCGGAAGCCGGTGCCCTGGCCGCCGCGTTCGACCTCGCCTTGCGCCAGCTCGCCCTGGCCAAAGGCCGCCGAGAACTCGTCGTTCTATCGGATTTCCAGGCCTCCGCCTGGCAGAACTTCGCGCCCAACCTGCCGTCCGACGTCACGGTCCGCACCGAACGAGTCGCCTCGTCGTC
>Ga0268284_1000598_pt1 | contig 22996 bp, 12 predicted proteins | sample saktaG_14_FD_190137 | JGI IMG/M metagenome (GOLD analysis project Ga0268284, IMG submission 190137) | Saline water microbial communities from Sakinaw Lake, British Columbia, Canada - sak_2013_06_06_40m | ecosystem: Environmental > Aquatic > Non-marine Saline and Alkaline > Saline ...
TTCTTCGGCGGTGAAATGTTCCTCTTTGGAAAACGCGGATTTGAGGATCCTTTCGCGCTGCCCGGTCCGGCGCAATCCCTTGCGCCGGATGAAATCATCGAGCCGTTCCTGAACTCCCGCATCCATCCATGCAGACTAGGCTGTTCCCGCCGCGGCGGAAAGCGGAAACCGCGGAATCCACCGCACCCATGGCAGGGCTTGGGTGATGGCGGCCCATTGCGCCGGACTGAGGTGTTAGATCGTCCGCACGTGCGGTGCCAGCGCTTAGCGGGAGAGGGTGTCGAGTGTGGCGTTGACGGCTTGGTCGGCTTCCGCACGCCACTTCAGCGCGAGCTCGGCCAAGGGCCGGTGGCAGGATGAGAACACGATGCCTTTCATTTCCTGGACTTGCTTGGAACTGGCGTTTTTCGCCTGGCTGAGAACGCTGACAAGGCGGCGCTTGATGTCGCGTGCGGCCAAACCCATTTTTTTGCCGGTCAGATCGGCTTGGATTTTCACCAACTCCGCCACCATCGGCAACGCGGCGTTTTCCACGAGCACCTTGTGCACCGTGGTGCCGTCGCCGCCAAGGGCGCCGTCGAGTTGCAAAGACTCGCCGGTGACCTTCACCGCAGCCAGGGCTTCCAGCAGGCGGGTGATTTTGTTCAGGTCATCGATCTTGCGGCGTTCACCGAGGAAACTGGCGATGGTGGTGGGTTTCCATTCGACGGTGCGGTTGAGGCGGGCGGCGCGGGTGCGCGGTTCGGCGCCGGTGGCTGGCTGGGCGTTTGGCCACAAGGATGGGGTGTCGCCCACCGGGTTGGAACTGAAAATCGCGACGACCTTGCCGGATTGGGCGCTGAGCAGGGGACAACCGTAGCTCGGCGGGATGGTGTTGGCCTCGAGATCGAAATCATTGCCGTCAGTCCGGGTGATGAGGCATTCGACAACCTGTAGCGCGGTGCCGTTAGGCTCGGCGCTCACCGCTAACAGCGGGGTGGTGGCGTCAACGGTCGCCTTGCCGTCAAGTTCGAGCTTCACCGGCATTTCCTGTTGGATTTCGAGCCGCGCCAGGTTGGCGTCGGTCGCGACTTGGAACCCGCCTAATTTTGTGATGGCGGCAGCGTCCGCGCCCTTGATGATGAATTTCGAATTGCCACTGAACACCTGCGCGGCGGAATACAGCCAGGTCTTGCCGTCGGCTTGAATGACTGTGCCGCAACCGCTGGTGACATCGCCTTCGATCAACAGGATGGCGGGGAGTTGCTTGCCGAGTTGTGTCTTGGTGGCCTCGCGGGTCTGGCTTGGCGTCTGGGTGGGGGGGGCCTGAACCGGATCGGCGGCCTTGGTTTTCTGCAGGGCTGCCAGCTCGTTCGTGGCTTGGGTGAGTTGGTTTTCAAGCTGGCCGGCCTTTTGTGCGGCATCGCGGGCCTTGTCTGCGAGTTCGGTGTTCTTCTGGTCGAGTTCCGCGCTGCGGGATTCCAGAGCCGCGATGTTGGCGTCTCGGTCCAGGATTTCCTGGCGCAGGGACTCGATCTCGGCCTTCTGTTCTTCGTTCTTGGAACAACTTGCCAGTGGCAGCGCCACGGCCCACGCCAGCAAGATGGCACCCAACGACCTCGGAAATTGTCTTTTCATTGCCTGAGTTTTCACAGCGGCCGTGCGGATTCAAGAATGAATGACAGATCTGAGCGGAATCCACGGAGAAAATACTGCTGCTGCTTGATTATTGGAGACTCCTTTTATGAAAAAAGTAGTTGCACTGTTGTATGTCTTTGGCAACGCGGGCATCGACAGCGCGGTATTCCGCGCTAGGCTGTGCGCGGATGACCTTGCGGGAACTTGGCTGGAATCCGGATTTCGAAACCGCCTTCGCGCCATACCGTGCGAAAGGTTGGGTGCCGGCACGCCTGATCCGCGAGTCGCCTATCAACTTTGGCGCCTTCCTCGGGGATGGCGCGGAAATCGATGTCGTGCTGTGTGGCCGGGTCTGGCATGAGGCCACCTGCGATGCGGACCTGCCGGCCGTGGGCGATTGGGTGGCGCTCGAACCCGGCCACGAAAACCAGGATCACGTCATCCGTGCGAGACTGCCCCGCAAGTCGTGTTTTTCGCGCAAAATGCCCGGCAACAGTTCGCAGGCCCAGGTCATCGGCGCGAACATCGATTTCGTTGCCGTGGTCACCGACGCCGGCCCGGATTTCAACATCCGCCGGATGGAGCGCTACTTCATGCTCATCGAGCGCAGCGGCGCGAAAGCCGTTGTGCTGGTGAACAAATCCGATCTCTATCCGGCCGCGCAAAACCGGCAGGCCGCCGCGGAAATCGCCGCGCTGTGGGACGGGGCCAAGGTCCACGTCACCAGCGCGCTCAAGGGTGACGGACTGAAAACCCTCAGGAAGTATCTCAAAAAAGGCGTCACGATGTGCATCGTCGGCTCCAGCGGAGTCGGCAAATCCACCATCGTCAACCAACTTTACGGCGAGGAGTGGCAGTGGACCAGCGAGGTGAACGAAACCACTGGCAAGGGCCGCCACACCACCACTTCGCGCGAACTCGTTCCGCTGCCCGGCGGCGGCATGCTCATTGATAATCCCGGCATGCGCGAAATCCAAATGTGGACCGATGAAACCACCCTGCGCGAGAGTTTTTCCGACGTCGATGCGATCACCGCGAATTGCAAGTATTCCGATTGCAGCCACCGCAACGATGCGGGTTGCGCGATCCGTGCGGCAGTGGCAAGCGGGGCCTTGGATGCCGGCCGCCACGAACATTTCCTCAATCTTGAACACGAAATCGCCGCCCTCAAGAAACGCGCGGAAAAACGCCAGATGGCCATCGAGCGCTGGGCGAAACGCAAGCACCGCGTCAAGGCCCGCAATCTCAATGACCGCATCCAGCTTGAGCGCGACGAACGAGGCGACCTCTGACATGCGTCTTCCCGCTTGATGCTCCGGCGTTTACGGGCAAATCTCCGGCCATGAAATTCTCCCGGTTGAAATTCGCCAAACTCCGGTGGCTCCTGTTATGCTGTTGGTTGGCTGCGGGTTTTTCCCATCCCGCAGAGGGCCAAATCGTCACCTTGAAAAAGGCGGCTGAAAGCTTGGAACCCTCGAATCCCACTCCTCTCGAAAAACCCGATGCGTCCCGCACGAGGCTCGAACAATGGCGGCTGGAAGCCCGCGAGACGCTGGCGCACTTGGAGGCACCCGGCGCCGCCGCCGCCCTGCCGGAGGGAATCACCGCGGAGGAACTCGAAAACCGCCGCCGCGATCTGGAACAGATGGTTCTAACGACCACCCGGGCGCTCAAGAACCTTTCCGCCATCGCGGATGCCCGCAAAGATCTTGAGACCTCCCGCGCCAAAGACGCCGCCTGGAAGGGTTTCAAGGAGCAGCCGCCCTACTCGTTGCTGATGGTCGACGACTTGCTCAACGAGCGGGATGCGCTCCAGGCGAACCTTTCCTCCGCCGAATCCTCGTTGTCTAACTACGAAGGCATACTCGCCAACCTCATCGGGGAAACCAAGGCCGCGGAAGAGGCTGTTAGCAACACCCTCGGCGAGGTGCAAAAAGCGACCGCCGGCACCCTCGAGGCCGCCAAATGGCGGCTTGAAGCGACCCGCGCGAAAGCCCGTTTGCTGGCGACGCGCGTCGACTTGATCCAGAACATTCGCGACAGTCTCAAGGACCGTATTGCCTCCACCCAGATCGAACTCACGTTGCTGGAACGCCAAGTGACCATCGCCAAGGGTAACTCCCGCCTTAACGACGACGACCTGAGCAGGATTGGCAAAGTCGCGGCAGAACGGCAGCAGACGATCCGCAAGGAGATCGATGGCGTTGCCAAACGGCTCAAGTCAGCCATGACCACCCGCACCCAGGCGCAGGTCGCCATGGACGCGCGGATTGCCCAGGACGCCGCAGCCGCAGAGCTGCCAGACATGGAACTCGCGAAGTATCGGGTGGAGGTGGCCGAGGACCGCGTTGCAGCCATGCAGTCGCTCATCGAAGGACTGGAGAGCCTGCTGCAATTGGAACACATCGGGGTGCAAGCCTATCAGGACCGCCGGGCGCTCATCGAAGCCCGCAACCCGGAACAACGCGCCAAGATGCTGGAATCACTCTGGGTTCCCCGTGAACGCCTCTGGGCCTTGGAAAACGTGCTCGATGACGAGCTGTCTAACAGCAGTGCCGAGCTCAGTAAAATCGAAACGCGTGCGGCATCGATCAAGCCGGAGGATCCCTGCTTCAACCTGCTCAACGAGCAGCGTTCGAGCACCAGCGAAAAACTCGCCATGCTCCAGCGCGTCTCACAAGCGGTCAATGCCCAGCGCAAACTCGTCAAACGCTGGGTCATCGAATATACCCCGGACCCGGCCCAGGCGGGGATGTTTGCGCGGCTATCCACCCTCGGTGCCAACGGTTGGGCAACCGTGAAAAAAATCTGGTCCTTCAAAGTGATGGCTTTCGAGGACAAGGTGGAGGTGGAAGGCAAGACGATCACCGGCGAGATCCCTGTCACGCTCGGCATTCTGTTGCGGGCCCTGCTGTTTTTCTTCATCGGTTACTGGATTGCCTCAATCATCGCCCAACGCATCCAGTCCGGGCTCGTCACCCGCGGCCGCATCGCCGAAGCCCAGGCAAAAACCCTGCGCAATTGGGCGATGATCGTGGTCGGGGTCTTCCTCGTCATCGGCACCCTGGCTTTCCTGAAAATCCCGCTCACGGTGTTCGCGTTTTTTGGCGGCGCGCTGGCCATCGGCCTCGGCTTTGGCACCCAGACCCTGATCAAGAATTTCATCAGCGGCATCATTGTGCTGGCCGAGCGCAAGGTCCGCGTGGGTGACATCCTGGACGTGGACGGCATCATCGGAACCGTCACCGAAATCAACACCCGCTCCTCGGTGATCCGCAGTGCCGACGACGTGGAAACCATGATTCCGAACTCGGCGTTTCTCGACAACCGGGTGACTAACTGGACGCTCTCCAACGCCAAGATGCGCCGCAACCTGCGGGTGGGCGTGGCCTATGGCACCCCGCCACCCAAAGTGATGGCGGTGCTCACCGAGTCCGCCGGGCGCCACGGATTGATTTGCAAGGATCCCGCGCCCTTTGCGGTGTTCGAAGACTTCGGCGAAAGCACGCTGGTTTTCCAACTCTATTTCTGGCTGGACCTCGGGGGGGCCACCAACGCCCTCATCGTCGCCAGCGATCTGCGCCTGATCATCGAAAAACGCTTTGCTGAAATGGGCATCGGCGTGCCATTCCCGCAGCGCGACGTCCGTCTCACCACCGAGAATCCGTTGCGCGTCGAATGGGCGGCAAATCCCGCGCCCCCGCCCGATCCCTACAAGTAACACGTCCTCCCCGCCATGACCGATACCCACTGGATGAAGCTCGCGCTGATAGAGGCGCACAAGGGCATCGGCCGCACCGCGCCGAATCCGCCGGTGGGCGCGCTGCTCGTGAAACACGATGTGTTGTTAGGAAGCGGCTGGCACCGCGCGCCCGGCCAGCCGCACGCCGAACGCGAGGCGCTGGCCGACGCTCACGCAAAGCACGGCCGCGCGGCGTTGTCCGGCGCGACCGTTTATGTCACGCTCGAGCCGTGCTCCACGAGCGGCCGCACGCCACCCTGCACCCAGGGCCTTATCGAGGCCGGCGTGGCGCGTGTCGTCTATGCCTGTGAGGATCGCAACCCGGCCCACGCCGGACGCGCCGCCACGCTGCTATCTGCCGCGGGAATTGAAGTGGTCTCCGGCGTGTGCCGGGATGCGGCGGAGCGCTTGTTGCGGCCATTTTTCAAAGTCCGCGAAACCGGCCTGCCATGGGTGATCTGGAAAACCGCGATGAGTCTGGACGGCCGCATCACCCGGCCCCCGGGCGAAGGCCAATGGCTCACCGGCGAACCCGCCCGCGCCGACGTCCAGCAACTCCGCGCCAGCGTGGATGCCATCCTCACCAGTGGCGCCACCGTGCGCCGCGACCGCCCCGCTCTAACGGTCCGTGCTCCCGGGCTGCTGGAGGGCCGGACGCAACCGTGGCGGGTGGTTTTTTCGGATTCCCCGGAGTCCCTGCCGCAAGACGCGCCCTTGTTCACCGACGCGTGGCGCGATCGCACCCTGATCCGCTCCGGCCACGATCTGGCTGGAGCGTTGCGCGATCTCGCCCGGGATCAAGGCGTCCTCACCGCCATGACCGAAGCCGGCGGGGTGTTTTCCGCCGCCTTGTTCGCAGCGGGACTCGTCGATGAAGCCGTTATTTACTATGCACCCCTGCTCTGCGGCGGCTCCACCCTCGCGCTGGCCGGGGCGGGCTTGGGCGAGGCGCTCCGCCTGGTGGAAACGGAAGTCATGATGTTAGGCAATGACTTCCGCATCCGCGGCATCATTGCCAGGTGAGGTATGGGGTTGCCTGGCACCAAGGAATTTGCCTTTGGGATGAGGGCGATGCCCTCCTGGGACTATGAACCTCCGGGAATCAAGCTGCTACGATCCATGGCGGCCATGCGCGGCGACGCTGCCTGAGGCAAGGTTCGGCGTTTCGGCAGGAACGGTTTCACCAGTGCTTCCTCGAAATCGAAGGCTTCGGAGAAATCCTCACGGCGGTCGGAATCCTGTTTGCCGAAAACCTGTTCCTCAATCAGGTGGAACACCATGTCGCCCACGTCCTGGCACTTGCGCACCCCCCATTCGCTCATCAGCGTGGAGGCCATGGGCCCGAATTGTTCGAGCGAAAAATCGCGGAAGCCTGCCAGCAGTTCGGGACCGCTGACATGCCGGGCCTGACCACCGTTGCCCTCGGCGATGCGCTTGAGCGTGAAGTCCAGCGCGTCCTTGAGAAAAAAGTAGGCATGCGGATCAAAGCGCTTGTCGCGTTTCAGAATCGTAACAACGGATTGTTCAAATTGCATCGCTTGCATGGAACTCAGGATGCGGCAGGAAGCGCGGCCTGTCAAATCCGTTAGATGGCGCGGGGGATCACACCAACCCGTCTTTGCGGGATTGTTTCCAATAGGCGTATTCCGAGCGGTTGAAGTCGATGTATTCGGGGGAAAGATCGCTGGAATACATCGTGTAGTCGGCCTCGCCTTGGTTGAGGTTGATGAGGATCTCGAATTCGGGCTCGGCGACGGTGGCGCGGAGTTCCTCCATCGCGGTGTCGGCTTGCAGGCCGCCGAGGCAGGCGGCTTGGCCGCCGATGTGGATATCGACCAATTCCTCGCGGATGCGGGCGCTCGAGTAACCGACGGCGTGGATGATGCGGCCCCAGTTCGGATCGCCGCCATTCCACGAGGCTTTCACCAGGGCGGATTTGCAGACCGCTTCCGCCACCTTCTTGGCATCCAGATAGGTGCGCGCACCTTTGACCTGCACGGTGACGAATTTGGTGACGCGTTCGCCGTCGCGGACCACCGCCTTGGCCAGTTCTAACATGATCCAGCTGAGGGCCTGGCGCATTTGTTTGCAGCGTTTGCCGTTGCGGCGGATCGGGGGCATGCCGGAGGCCCCGTTGGCCAACACCATCACGGTGTCATTGGTGGACATGTCTCCATCGATGGTGATGCGGTTGAAACTCTCCTCAACGCACTCGAGGATGCCTTTGCGCAGTGACGCACTGGGAATGTTCGCGTCGGTGGTGATGAAGCACAGCATGGTGGCCATGCACGGGGAAATCATGCCCGCGCCCTTGACGCAACCGCCGAGGCGCACCCGGTGATCGCCAAGGTCGAAGGAGATCGCGATCTCCTTCGGGTGAGTGTCGCTGGTGATGATCGCGGCGGCCACATCGGAACCGTTTTTCGGGCCCAGCCCGGCGACCAGCGCGGCGGTTTTCGGGCTCACGCGCAGCATCGGCATGGGCAGGCCGATCACGCCGGTGGAAGACACGCCGATCTCGCTGCGCTTGAGGCCGAGTGGTTTGGCGACGGCGTCGCACATCGCGTTGGCATCACGGATGCCTTGGACACCGGTGCAGGCATTGGCATTGCCGGAGTTGGCGATGATGGCGCGAAGATCACCCATGCGGAGATGGGCATGGGACACGCGCACCGGCGCGGCTTTCACGCGGTTGGTGGTGAAGGCTCCTGCGGAACTGCACGGCTGTTCGGAATAAATCAGCGCCAGATCCAGACGCTCCGCAGCGGGATTCTTGATGCCACAGCTCACCGCGCTTGTTAGAAATCCAAGCGGTGCGCCAACACCTCCTTTGATGCGGGTAAAGGGAAAATCCATGGTTCGGGAGGGAAAGAGATGGAAAGTGGGCTGCTCCTAAAAATTTTGCAATCCATCAGTCGCGGAAAAACCGAACAGCAGATTGAAACTTTGCACGGCTTGACCGCCCGCGCCTTTGCCGAGGTTGTCCTCGGCGCTCATGAGCAGCACCCGGCCGGTGCGCGGGTCGTCTTGCCAGCCGATATCGATGAAGTTCGTGCGCGTGACGTTTTTCGTGTCCGCGCAACCGCCCCGCCCGAGCAGGCGGATGAAGGGCAGGCCGCCGTAGGTTTTCTCTAACGCCTCGGCCACGGCCTCCGGGGCCACCCTGGCACGCAGCATCGCGGTGGTGGTGGTGGCGATGCCGGAATTGACCGGGATCAGGTGCGGGATGAAACTGATGAGCACTTTCTCGCCGGCGGCGAGGCTGAGTTCCTGCTCGATCTCGGCGAGGTGGCGGTGCTTTGGGACGCCGTAGGCACGGGCGCTTTCGTGGCATTCGCAGAACAACAACGTGAGGTCGGCCTTGCGTCCCGCGCCGCTGACGCCGCTCAGCGAGTTGGCCACGATCGTGGCGGGATCTATCAGATTTGCGCGCAACAACGGCAACAGCGGCAGCAGAATGCTCGTCGGATAACACCCGGGCGAGGCGATCAGGCGTGCTGCGCGGATTTCCGCCGCACGGATTTCCGGCAACCCGTAAACAGCCTCCGCCAGCAAGTCCGGTGCCGGATGCGCGTGACCGTAAAATTCCTCATACACCGCCGCGTCACGCAGGCGGAAATCCGCGCTCAGGTCGATCACCTTGAGTCCGCGATCCAGCAAGGCGCGGGCAATTTCCGCCGCCACCCCGTGAGGCAGGGCGAGAAACGCGGCTTGTGCGCCGGTTGCGGCAATTGCGTCCGGATCCGGTTCGATGAATGTGAGTTCGGCACCCGGCAGCTTGCGGAAGCGGGGAAACACCGCGGCCAGCGGTTTGCCTGCCTCCTGGCGCGACGTCATGGCCACCAGCTCCACCCCGGGGTGGCCCAGCAGCAGGCGAAGCAATTCCATTCCCGTATAGCCGCTGGCTCCGACGATGGCGGTTTTGATGCGATTCATGCGGCATTTGGAATCTCATGATTTTCCGTGCTTGCCAATCCGCATTTCCCCTGTTTGCTTTGCCGTCCGTTCGCGGAGCGGGCTGTAGCGCAGTCTGGTAGCGCACTTGACTGGGGGTCAAGGGGTCGTGGGTTCGAATCCCGCCAGCCCGACCATCTTGTTGTTTTGTAGTAGGTTGTTCGTGATTCCTTGATTTCATGGGCGTTCTTGCGTTTGTAGTTTTTCCCGTCCTCGCGCCGTTTCGCGCTGTTTACGGGCCGTTTGTGTGGAATCCGTGTGGAATTTCGGGGGCATTTTGTCGCGGTTTCCCGGAGAATTTGAACCCGGACCAATTCGTGCCATTCCCCGTAAATCCGGGAGTCGGCGTGGCTGGTCAGGTTCTCTTTCATCCGTCACACCTCTGCCAGATCGGGGCCGCCGATCAAGGGCGGATTTCATCTGCCAGGAAGTTCCGGTTGAAGCCCTCAAATGCTTGCCGGATTCCGGGCGGCTGTGGATGCTCCGGAGTCATCGTCCATGTGGTCGCATCCATACCTGATTCTTTGGATATTTGGTTTTACCGGGACAAGCGGTGCGGATAGGTGCCTGGCTGTTGAGTTGTTCATGATTACAGACAAGGTTAGGAGCCGGGGCGGCGTGCGCTGCCGCACCCATCCGCCACCCGGCTCCCGCCTGCCGTCATGTTGCGGATGGACCGGCCGCCGGTGTGCTGCGCGTCCCATTCCATTGTCGCCGGCCCCCGATGAAAACCGGATTTTGCGGCAACGCGAAACCGAATGCGGGCCTCCCATGCCGCGCCAAAATGATGACTCTGGGGAGGGCGCGTTCATGCGCCCGGATTCGTCCGGCAGCCTCACCTGTCAAAGGGTGGGGCGCCTCCAGGGGGATCAAAGGGGGGAGCGCCCCCCTTGCCAGTAGTTATCGGGGACCCGATAACGTAGCTGGCCCATTATTGGGTCACCTAAACCCGGCGCTCGCCGTGGTTTCAAGGTGTGGAACTCCAAGCTCAGCCAGGCGGGGCGGAAGTCGGCGAATCGGGAGTTGGCAAGCCAAATTTAGATAGAAACGCGGGCAAGGACTCTGGTGAAATTCTGTGACCGTAAGAAAGCCATCGATCTAAACTCTGGCCTTCGGCTCTGCGCTTGGCAACCTCCTCCGCGAACGTATTCAACCGAATATCAAACAGGAAGCTACCTGTTAGCAGGCTCACATTCTCCGTTCTTGCAAGCAATCCGCTAGGCAAGCTGTCCAGCGCCGCGCTGTTCAACATCTCGAGGCCTGCCAAGCAGTAAGCGACTATCCGAGGATCGGGATCGTCAAGACCGCCCAGCAATTGGCCCTCAGCAGATGGTGAGGTGATCACGTTAAGTAGTTCTTGAGCACAGCGGCCAAGTTTAGGGCGCACCCCTGTAAACCCGATCTGAACTGTGTCTGAGGCGCACCAAACCGAACGGGTGCCATGCCAGGCATTCAGGGTAGGTTTCGGCCGATGAAATAGCGATCTCACTGCTGTAAAAAGGGACTTCATGGTGACAGAGCTTGATATTCCGCTCGCGTTTTACCGAGCCAGTCTATGTTCAAATCCATCGGCGAAGCCCCAAAAAAACCGCGCTCACCAGCTCCGATCATCTTGGACTTCAAACGGAGTTCCTGTTTTAGCATAAAGGCTGGATCAGCCATCATCCGCTGCGCCCCTTCAACTCCTTTTCGACTAACCAGCCGCTGTGCGAAACGGGCATGTAGGTATTCCTCGATTGCTACCGTCGATGTGGAGAAAGGCTGCACTCGTATGGTTGGCACCCCTCCTGCCAATCCGCCAGATTGCCCTGCGGCCAAGGACCGATCAACCGCGATTCCTGCCTCCTCAGCCCGTGCGAAGATCGTACCTTTTCGCCCGAGGTCGAACGGCTTCAGGGTGTAACCTGATCCTCCAGCGCCCCACGTTCCCCCCTTTGCGGTTGCTAAAATCTCTGCCTCCACTTTGGCCCCGGTTGACAACATCGGGAGGAACGCTCTCGCTTCGCCCAGAAACAACTTGAGTCCCATTGCCCCCGCCCCCGACGGCAGCAGGAATCCGGCGTTGATTTCGGCCATCAGGGGCGTGTTTGGGCCGCCGAGTGTCAACGCTGACGTGGTGCTCGGAATCCATTCGTGAGGTGCCGAAAACGCTGCAGTCTCAGCCGCCCGGCCTTCCTCCCACGACACGGCCCGCATGGAGGGCTGGCCTGCCATTTGAACAAAAAGCATGGCCAGCTGATAATCCTTCTGCCCGTAAGGCTTGAACATGCCGAACTTGTCGGCGTTGGGAGAGTATTTGATGGCGGGAATGTCCAACGCTTCCTGAGGAGGGGCGAGTGGCAGTTTGGTGGGATCCCGGAACAACTGCCCCAATAGAAGATCCGTTCTCAAATTGTCCACTTCACCCTGTGATTCGAACAACCCCAGCACGTCCACCCGGTTGACTGGGTCGTTGTGGCAGTATGCATACAGGTTGATAGATTCGCTTTCTCCCAGCGGTTCCCGGCTCAGCCACTGGCCGGTGATGGGATCGAGATAGCGCGCGCCGTAGTAATAGAGGCCGGTTTCGGAATCATAGTATTTCGTCGCGTAGCGGATCGGGTTGATCTGGGCCATCGGGCCCCGGGCGTGGATGAGTTCGCCGAACGGGCCGTAGGCGTATTCGGCTTGTAGGGTCGCGACGTTGTCGATGATGGTGGTTAGACCGGCCACATGCCCGCTGCCGTCATAAAGCGGATAGTAATCCTTGGTCTGCGTGCCCCGGGTTTCGCGAATGAGAAGCAGGCCGCCCGCACCGCCCGCGCCCGTGTCCCCGCCGGTGCCCCCGGCGATGTCCGGTCCCCAGACGTATTTGCGCTCAAGCGTGGTGAGGCCGCTCGGGTTCTGGTGGAGCTCATAGATGAGGTCCCAGCCGTCCCAAATGAAGGTGATATGGTCCTGGGAAACGAGGACTCCGTTTTGATAGACCTTCACGTTCTTCTTGAAGCGCCTGCCCTCGGCGTCGTAGCCGAAGGTGATGTCGTAGCCCCGGGCGGAGGCGTCGTGGTTCTTGGTCCGCGCTCTAACGAGCTTGTTGCGCCCATCCCAGCCGTAGTCCCAGAGCGCGGACGACTGGCGGTTGCCTGCGGCGTCGAACTCGAATGTCTCGCTAACCGGCGGCACCCAGACGGCCCCGGTTTGCTCGGCCTTGGCATCGGGACTGGCATGGGGATTGATGGGAGAAACACCTGCACCCTCGCCCTCGCCTGCTAACACGGCGAGGGCGTTCCATTCGACCCATCCTCCACCTGTGCCGGGAGATGTTACGGCGTATGACACGTCGCCATCGAAGTTCTCGACATCGTTGCCATTGATCTGGACATGGGCTGCGGGATCGGCGGTGACCTTGAGCGTCTTGTCCTGGCTGTGGGTCCAGGCGCGGGTGCGGTTGAGCAGGTCGGTCGTGTTGGCGGTGCCCTTGTCGGTGCGCCGGCCGATGCCGTCGAATTGATAGGAAAAGGAACCGAGTGAAGTGGTGGCGGTGTGGACGGCGCTGGTGAGTTGTCCGCCGGTGTATTGATAGGTCCACTCGCCGCCCGCCGTGGCGCATTTGAGGCGGCGACCTTGTAAGTCGAAGGAATAGCTGTCAGGCTGTCCGTCAATCAGATAGACGAATCCGGGAGCGCCGGTGACATTGCTGTTGGCGGCCTCGATGCGCCCTCCAGTGCCGCGCGTCCATGACTGGGTGACGGCGGGCACGAAAGTGCCGGTGGCGTTGCCCCATTGGAAGCCGGTGATGTTCCCTGCCGCATCGCGCTGCGGGATGACCTTGAGGGTTCCGCTGGCAAGGGCCAATACTTGATCGGACACGTCGTTCGGTACCTTCTGGACGGAGTGGATGACGGTGCCGTCCCGATAGAGGGTGAAACCGCCGTCCCGCCCGTATTCGTCGAGGGTTTTGTCAACCGAGTAACCTGCAAGCGCCCCGGAATCCCAGGTGGTCTGCTGGAGCCTGCCGTTTTGATAGACGAGGCCGCGCCCGCCCGCTGCGTCTCCGATGCCATCCACGCGTCCCGCCCGGTCATGGCTGTAACCGTGGGCGACGGACGCGCAGGTGAACACCCCGGAGGTCATTTCGGGCCAGACGGCGGTGGTGAGGTCTTTCGCGCCGTCATCCGAATAACCGAATTCGAGACTGCCGCCGCGTGCGAGGATGACGGATTCCAGCAGCCCTCCGGGTGTGTGGGCATAGCTTTCACCGGAGGCATCGGCGTAGAGTTTTCCGGTGGGTGCGCCCGCGGGATTCAAGGTGACTTCGGTGGAAGCCCCCACAGCAGGGGTGGTCGTGTATTTGAAGACGCCTTCACTGAGTGTCAGCGCCTCGGTTTTACCGATGGTGTTACCACCGCTGGTGCTGATTTCGGTGCCGTCGAGGCTGCGCTCGGTTTTTTTGTCGTCGATGGTCAGGGTTTCCTTGCCATTGGAGATGCTGTGTTCGCCGAGGATATCGCCGCGACCTGGAGCTGTGAGGGTGGCCAGCGTGCCGTTGGTGTTGAAGGTGGCGCTGTGGGTGGCTCCGCCGATTTCGAGGGACACCCCCGCCAGGGATCCGTCGTCCCGCCAGGTGGGGTTGAGATCGGCAGTGGGGATGCCTGTGCCGGACAGATTGCTCGTTTCCGTGAGGCCGAGTGCATTGAAGGATTCGTTCTTGGTCCATCCTTTGGAGGACTTGGTTTCAACAGACTTGTGTTCGTAGTCCGGTTTGCGGGTGATGGTTTCCTCGCCGTTGATGGTGGTGACGGTCCAGTTGTTTGAAGGTGTCCATACGGTCCGGAGGATCTCACGCAAGCCGCCGTCCTCGGTGAGCGAGAGGATGGTCACGACGTCGGTGCCGGAAACGGAGGTGAGGCTTTCGACAAAGCGGTCGGAAGCGCCGAGCGAGCCGTTTCCGTTCACATCGAGGCCGCTGCGGCGCAGGATGCCGGAGCTGCTGATGGGATCGGTTTCGGTGATGGTGACACGACCGGTCTTGTCCGTGACGATGACGCGTTGGGGTTCGGAATTTGACGCACTGTGATCGAGCGGTTCATAGGCGATACCGGTATAGACCGGGTTTGATCCGGAGGCGGGTGGGTTTGAAACCTTACGGACGCGTCCCCATGCATCGGTCCAGGTGGTGGTGAAGGTATCCGTGGGATCGCCATCTGTATCCAGCAACGTGGCGGTGGTTTTGAGGAGTCCGTCTTCACCGGTGATGATTGTTCCGTCAGCGCCACCGAAGGGCCGGACATCGCCGGTTGACAAGCTCACCGAGCCGTCGTCCTCGCGGAAGTCGTCCCGGTGCGCCCCAAAAAGAGTGTGGGAGCCGGTGATTTTGAGTAACCCGGCTGTGGAGCGGTCCAGATTCGCGGTGTCCGTTACGCCATTCCATGTGGTGCTGGCGTTGGTCAAACGCCCGATAGCGTCGCGGTTTTTCGCAATGGAGCCCGTCGCGCCGCCCGTGATCGTCGAGGATGTGCTGAATGCGGTGAACGTGTTAGTTGCGGTGATGCCGTTGATGGTGACGCTTCGGGGACGCCCTAGCACGTCGTAGCCGGAGAAATCCGCCGCGACACCCAGATAACCCGTGTGTGTTGATAGACGCGAGAGTTTGGCGGAATAGTCCCAAGTGGAGACAAGGTTTGTATTGTAATCGGTGCTGTTCCTGGGCATTCCCCATGCGGTGAAGTCCGCAAAGACTCTTCCTCCCGTCTTAACCGTTCCCCCATTGATTACGAAGGACTCGGTTTGGGTTGGATGTCCTCGGGTATTGACGCTGTGGATGATCTTCGTCCCGCGGGTGACCGAGTTGCCGACAAGTAATCCTTCCTCAAGTGTAAGGATGTAAGAGCCGTTCACACTTGCATTCCAGCCATAGGTGGCTCCGCTGCCGTCGGAGTTTCTGACGATGAACGGCAAACCGGGCAGGCCGTTGGCAGCCGTGCCGTATTCCACCTCGCTCCATGCAACGGAGGCGTGCCATATGTCGCCAGCACTGCCGTCCGGCGCGGACCAGGTTCTCACACGGCTGCCTCCGGCGAGAAACGCGGTCCAGTCGGTGGCGAAGATGGGGCCGGTTGCTCCATTGATCCGGTGAGTTTGCCTGTAAGCGCCGCCTTCCAATTTCCCGCCGGTGTACCATGGCAATTGCTCTGCCTTCGAGAGCAATCCATTGGCGTCCCATGTGTATTGCGCGTCCGGTTGGATGCCGTCGTAGTCGATGGACATGGAGACCGGCAGTTTGCCATAACGGGTTGCCGGGTCGTCGTAATCCCCGAGTGTTGCCGAGCCGGTAATGGTTTTCCCGGCGGAGGTGATTTCCCAATCCTCGGGGAAATCGTCGGTGAACGGATCGAGTGAAATGGACCACAGGGATGATGTTGGCTGCCCGTCCAGATACACGCTCTGGAAGATGTCCCAGATGAGCGAGGCACCATCCTTCGTGGTGTCGATTTCGATCTCCTTCCTGAGCTTTTCGGTGTCGTTTTGCGAGAGCTTGAGTGTCCAGGAAGACAGCCCCTCCGTCCACCACCACCAAGCGTAAGGGTAATAATACCAGTCCACCCGACCAAGACCTTGGTTGGGAAGAACGTGGTTGGCCTGGATTTCGTATTTCTCTCCGCCGCTGCCGGTGGCCTGCAGTTTTTCGGCATCGGTGGGATGGGCCGTAGCGCCCCCCCCCGGATGGGAAAACGTCCATGTGCGGATCAAGTTGATTCCGGAGGTGGACAAGGGCTGGCCTGGTGTCGGTTGCGTCGTGCCGCCTGTTGGCCGCCTGTAGATTTTGATCGTATAGCCGCCGTAATGTCCTGTATCATAAACGACATCGGCGACCAGATCCCTTCCCGCGACCTGTTTGAGCCGGGGGCTGTCCCACGCCTTGTACAAAGTTGATGTGTCGTAGCTGGTATAACCATAGGAAGGAACAACGGGCCAACCCAAGTCGGGAAGGCTTTGGGATCTGGCGGACCGGTCGTTCTCATAGACCACATGGTAATCGGAACAACTGCCCGCGAAATGAAGCGCGTAGGTGGAATCAAACCGGACCATCGGGTTCCAGTCAGCAACAGACCAAACAAAGAAGTCGTCCCCTTTCCGGTCGATCAACGCACCGGAGATGTAACCGTTTCCAGCCCCCTTGAGCCCCGGTCCCAAACGGATGCCGAACAACACGCCCGGACGCGGATGCAGCATCAGTTCCCCGTCGGCTGAGCTGTCGGCAAGGATGCCGTCCGCCTTTTCGAGTTTAGGGCGCATGCCCGTGGCATCCACGCCACGGATGAACGTGGGTTTGAACACCGAATAGAAGGCACAACCGATCCGCCAGTTCTTCTCATAGGCTATGTTATAAGTATCGGAATGTCCCGGGTCGGCGGCGGGCAGGATGCTGGCTTCCTTGTGCTGATACCCGCCTTCCACGAATTTCTGATAGGAATAATCGCCCCATTCGTCGCTGAACTCCTGCCATGTCACCCATGAACCATTAACCTGTGCGGAAGGCGGGCTGGAGAACAAAGGAACGACACCCGAACTCCCGGTTCCCTCCACCACGTACCCGGCCTCGGTTTCCTCGTATTTGGAAGAAGCCCCGTCGATGTCGATCTGGTGCCAATGGCTGCGCCGCAGGATGTAAACTGTTCCGTCAATCGGCGTTCCCGCCCCCCCCGGCGCGGTGGCGCTGACCCGCGCCTCCTCGGGGTAATCGCCTGAAAGTTCGAGGATTTGTGCCCGCAGGGGGTTGGTGATTTCATCATTCAACGAAGGAGTTTCCTGATAACTCCCGGATACCTGAACCTGCGAGTTGAAATAATGTGAGACATCGGTTGTTGGATCGGTAATCAGGACATCAGTATTGCCCGGTCCGATGCTGCCGGGTTTCCATACCACGGATGACGGGTCCGTGCCTTCCGGCAGGAGCTTCACATAGGGTTCGTAATCATCGTCGTTGTTGCTGTCCTCGGGATCATTGTAGGCCACCTCTTCCCTAACATCCGTCTGATCCGTGAAACTCCTGCGCATGAACGCTGACGGCCAGCGGATGATCCGCAAGGTCCTGACACGCTGTCCCAGCAACCTCAGAACCTCATGGTAGTTTCCCGGCGCGGCCCTTGGCAGGGAATCGCAGTCCACGGACGTGTAAGGTTTGAGCACACCCGCAACCGAACCGGTATTGAATTCTCCGGGACTGGCATTCAGGAATGCAAATTTCAAGCGCTCGAATTCCGCTGCGGCTTGGTTGAGCAGCGTGATTTTTCCGCCAATGTCCAATCCATCCACGGCGGACTGGCTCGGATCTATCCCGATTCCCTGCCAGTCGATGGGAAAGTCCGCAGGGATTTGCCAGTCCGGATCGGCCGGATCGTCGTTTTGATTGTGGAGATAGGCGGCAACCTGGCTCTGCTGGCTGACCACCCGCTGTCGGTCGGAGAGCGAAATCACCACGTCATAGAGGGATTGGCCCAAAGAGACACTGTGGGTGGAGAGAACCGCTAGAATAACCAGGGCGCATTCCAGGATTCGTGGATGCATTTTCATATCATCAAATCATGCTGTGGGGTGGACAAGGTTGGATTGGATGGAAAACGCAGTCATTATTCCACCGTTACTTGCAGCATCACTTTCGGGTTGTCCTTGCGCATCGGGTCGAGGGCGCGGGCTTGTTCGGTGTTGTTGCCCAGGCCGTCCCCATCGGGGTCCAGCAGGTTGTCCGCGCCTTCCTCGGTGGTTTCAACCTGGAAGGGGTTGTAGCCGTAGGTGACTTCGAAGATGTTGGACAGGCCGTCGCCGTCGAGATCGTTGGTCCGGGCCTCTTCCAAACTGCTGTAGATGTCGGTGTGGTGGAGACGGGTGAAAAACTTCGGACTGGTGCTGGCGCAGCCATAGCTGTGGTCCCCTTCGCCGAAATCGATGAACGGCGCGCAATACCAGTTCACCATATCAGTTGACCATTGGAAGAAGTAGGTCTTGCCTGCGACACCGGCCCAATCGGCGGCCCAGGTTCCCGCCGCGACGGGCGTGAAATTCATCTGCGGTTGCGGCGCGGGGTCGGCGGCACCCGGCCCTGCTAGAATCGCCAGCGGCAGCAGAAAGCGGACGGCTTTCAAGGTGACGCTCATTGGTCACCGCCTTCCGTTAGGGCCGGCCTGGCGGGTTTTGCCGGCTGAGTCCTTTCCCAGAAAAGAACGGTCACGTCCTCGGGTTTTGGCGGATGTGCCAGCAGGAAGGCCCTACGTTCCGCTTCCGCCTTGGTTCGTTCGGCATAGGCCAGCGCCATGCGCGGACCTTCGACCTGATAGAGGTCGTGCAGGTCCGCAATGAGTTGCGCCGCCCCGGCGTCGGGCGCGGCATCCTCGATCACGTAGGCCGGCTTGTCGGCGGGAAGCTCGGGGATTTGCGGAAGATCGTATTCCACGTTGTGTTTAGCCAGAAACGCCGCCCGTTTTTGAGTGTCCTCATTGCCGATACCCATGATTAGGGCGTATTGCCGGACCCCGCCCTCGGCAGCCTTCACCTCGAAGTTGGAAAATCCGCAGAAATGGTTGAAGTCGAGATTCGACCAGACGGTGATTTTCTTCTCCGCGTTGCCGTTGGGATAACAGCGGAGCAAGCTGCGGGAATGATCGTAAACGGTGGCGGATAGGAACAGGATCTGGATTTTCCGGTATTTTCCACTCATTTCCGCGAGGCGGGCCAGGACACGGGGATCGTCCGCCGACACGGGCGGCAGGGGTGGAGGCGGATCGGGCAGTTGCGGATCTTCGACCAAATGAACCGTCTGCGTGATGGTCCCCGTGACCGGCGGCAGTCCGGCCATCGGTGGCGATTCAACCACGTCGATGCGCCGCACGACGGTGCTTGTGGCTTTGAATGGCGGCAACACGGGCTTCAGAGCTGGCGGCGAGGGTGTGCCGTTGGCGAGGGGGCCGATGATCCGGGCGGTGGCGTCCTCTTCCTGCGAGTGCGCGGATGCGGCCATGGCCACGACCGCGACCGCGATCAACATGAGGGGAATTGTTTTCATGGAACTTACCATTGGATAGGTGCCCGCCACGGTTGACGTCAACAAAAAAAGAAAATATCTGTTATTCGACGCCATCGTGAGAACGCCTCGGCCACCTCGTTGCGATAGCTGAAAGCGGGAATTGATTGCTACGTTTCTTGGATTCGGCGCGGACCATCCGGGCGATGCGGGCCAGATCCTGCTCGGCGAGGCGTCACGCCTCACAGCTTGCTCTTGGAGTCAGCCTTCTTGCATTTCACCTTGCAGGCGCGAATTCCCGAATGACTGCTTCGGCAAGTCTCGTGGTGAAAACTTGTTCCGAAATCTCACCGGCATCGCGCATGGACGTGAGCATGTCGTGGGTCGCCTTCAGGGGATCCTTCGGGCACCGCAGGTGCTTCGGCCAGTCCGGCAGTTCATTCGCCAGAATCTCACCGCAGACAATCACGCATTCATCACAGATGTAAACTCCCGGCCCGGCGATGAGCTTGGCAACTTGGGTGGAGAGTTTGCCGCAAAACGAACAACAACATGAGTTCTTGGATTTCGGGGAATTCATCGGATGGATTTGTGGTGTTCATTCTAACTGACGCCGCGCTGCCTCAGGTGTTCCTCCCACGAGTGGAAGATGTCGTGGCCGATGTTCTTCGCGAAGACGGTGCGGCGGATCTTGGCTTGTGCGGACGTGACCCATTCTTGGAAGCGGGACTGAGCGATTTGATAGACACTGTTGGTAACGCCGAATCCCCCCCCGAGAATGCGGTGGGCTGAACCGGGGCTGAAGGGGCGGTCGTACTGTCGGATCCATTTCTCACCTTCCAGCCTGCACTCGATATATTTGTCCACCAGATACTTCGCGTAGGTGCGCATGTCGGGATCCGCACCGATGGTGCCTGGTAGGTCCCTAGCGGACTTGCCGCGTCGGTCCTGGGGCACCTTGATGCTGCCGATGTTCATGGTGTTGCCGTCGCCGGCCACCTGCACGTTGCCGGATCCGGTCGCGGTTTGCTCGATAGATGGCTTGGATTTCTTCGCCTTTGCTTTCGGCTTCCGGGCGATGAGTGCGAGAACCATCTTGTGCAAGTGGCCCCCGAACCGCTTCCGGAAATCGTCCCTGCTGCGGAAGGTCCAAGGCAGGCCGGATGCGAGCGCCTTCGCCCGGAATGCCTGAAGCATGTCCCACTGATCAGGATCCTGAACCGGCCGCGTGTCCTCGATGTCGGAAAAATACAGCATGACCGGGATTTCGCGTGCCTGCGCCCTCGTGATTTCCTCGACCGTTCCAGAATCATGAAGCCCGGTGGGCGTGCCGAGTCGCCGCCAGAATATCGCGACGATGAGATCGGCTGAGTCGATCAGGTCGCGATTGATGACTGCCTGGCCGCGAGCGTCCATCGAGGGGACTGCGTCGGTATCCCAATGCTGGTCCTTCAGCCCGCAGTTGTGCTCTTCCCAGTTCTTTTGGTTCCATTCCGCGATGACCTCGCGGGCTATAATGATTTCCCTGGCGACATCACCCGGGCCACACATCACCACTTTGAATGTCTTTGTCTTCTTCATGGAATCACTATTGGCGTATCTTTTTCTCAATGGCCGCCAGGTCCGGACCATCCGGCATGATGAACAGGCACTTGCCATGGCTGCGGGATTCCCAAACCTCGCCGATGGCCCGCTTCTCACCCGAGTCTTCCATCTCGGACCATGCCTTGCCCTTGTATTCCACGACCAGCACGCGGCCGTCGTTGAGCAGGCAGATGAAATCCGGATAGAACCAATCGGTGGCGGTCTGGAGGCGGAATGATGTCGTCCGGCGTGACAGGTTGCGCGCCCAGAATTTCACCGCGGGAAGACCATCGAGGTATTGGGCGCATTTGAATTCCTCCCGCAACCTGCCATCCGCCCGTTTCTCCGGCAGTTCGCCGGGTTTCGGGCCGAAGTAGTGTTTCTTGAATTGGAAGCCGCCCTCGTAGCGTTCGCTTGGCTCATACATCACCGCCGCGAAATTGATGGTCCTGGATTCCGCGACGACGAGCGAGGAATCCGGGAGCAGCCATTGTTCAAAAGCGTTTTTTCTCTCCGTTTCACGGTGCGATTGGATGCGACGTTCTATCTGATCGCGCAGGCGATAACGGTCGAGTGCCAGGGTGCTTGCATCCTCAATGCCAAATCCCGCCATCAGGCCCAGGATCGCCTTGCGCAAAAACACCGCCGATTCACCGGCAGGGATGTCGGCATGGTCGATCCGTCGGTCCAGCCAGCCGATGAGCATTTCGACCGTCCAATCGCCCGTGCCGCCGAGTTCCATGACTTGTTGGTGCAGCGTGCCGACAAAATCCTCTCCCTCTTCCATCGCCATCAATCCTGCCGTCACCTCGTTGGCGGCGTTCACATCAATGATGCCAGCTCTGCCGGTCGGTCGTTTGAGCGGGTTATAGGTTTCCGCAAGCGTGGCGTCCTTTTGACCGAGCCGCCATGGCTGTTCTAGCAGGAATGTGCTTTCAAACACAAACAGGTCACCCTCTTCCTCGACGCAGAGAATCGGCACGATGAAGTTCTCCCGGCATTCGTAGGGTGACGGTTGGCGCGGTTTTCCGCTGCCGAATGCCCGTTCCGCATCGCGCACGGCTTCCACAGCTTCGTGGATCTTGGCGCGTGCTTCCAGGGTGTTTGCACAGGAGGCCAGGGAATCAGCCTCCTTTTTGTCGAGCGGCACGATGATCGTCAGGGTACCGGTCTTGCCATCGAGTTTCACCTTGCCGCCCAGCGCGGCCACTTGCACGGCGGCCACGGCGGTATCCATTTCCTTGCCCGGTTCGAGCGTGATGGTTCGCGGCTGTGAACCGAGTGCCATTGTGCCGGTCAGCACCGGCATGATGATGCGTTCCGCCTCCGCCGTCGTGAAACCATTGCCCTCCAGCGCGTCGCGCAATTCAGCGAGAACCTCGTGGATGTTATCCGACACTGAAAACGCATAGGCACAGTTGAGGTCCGGATGTTGTTTTTCCTTGGCACCCGGCAGCCGCAACACGCGCCCGACGATCTGTTCGATGGCGGTAGCCGAGCGCGTTTCCCGCAGGCTGCACAGCACATAGGCAAACGGACAATCCCATCCTTCGCGCAGCTTTTGCACGGTGATGATGATCCGCACCTGACAATTGGGCGATTTGATTTCATCCGCCCCCGGCAGTTCATCCAGCTTGCCGGTGGCGATCTTGATCTGTTCTTTCGGCACGCCGAAATCAGCCGTTAGGCGCGTGCGCAAATCCTCGCAATCGTCCACCCGCACCGCCTGCACGAGCAGAATCGGCCGCAGGTATTCGCCGGTGGCCTGGGATTCCGCCGTGGCAAGGCGTTCGAGGTCGGCACGTAGGGTCAGCGCTTCGGTTAGAAGCTGGTCTTTTTGGCTGGGGTGGCGTGTCACCACCTTGAGCGGGAGCTTCACCATGTCCGCCGCCTTGAGTTCCGCTGCGGAAACATAGTGCAACACGTTGGACGGCATCCTGGTCCGTGCCGGAGTGGCGGTGAATTCGATGATGCACGACGGCATCACATTGCCGAGCATGCCGAACGAAAGCTCGGTGCGGGCATTGTGCGCCTCGTCCACGATCACAATGGGCCGGCGCAGGCGCAACACATTGACCAGTGAGGGAACGGGCTTGCCGTCG
>Ga0268284_1000599_pt1 | contig 22977 bp, 26 predicted proteins | sample saktaG_14_FD_190137 | JGI IMG/M metagenome (GOLD analysis project Ga0268284, IMG submission 190137) | Saline water microbial communities from Sakinaw Lake, British Columbia, Canada - sak_2013_06_06_40m | ecosystem: Environmental > Aquatic > Non-marine Saline and Alkaline > Saline ...
GGTTAAATATTCTGGGAAGTACGGTCATATCCTCACAGAGGTGACCAAGGCGCAGCGGGAAATTCTCAAGGCTTTGGATATCCAACTCCCTGGCATGGCATAGGTATAATTTTTACGGGAAATTAGGATGTCAGTGATATGGTGACATTACCAAGCTAACCATAACATAAAAAAAGCCCTTACGAAAAACATTAATTTTTCGTAAGGGCTTGATTTTATGATGGTGCCGAAGGCCGGATTTGAACCGGCACGCGTGTAACGCGCTACCCCCTCAAGGTATAAAATAGGATAAACCATACATATAAAAGTGCCTTAAAAATGATTATAACAACATGATTTAATTAAATATATATCGTAGATATTAATTGGTATGAAATAACCATAAAACAAGGGATAATTTGGATAGAAGTTTACTAAATGTTTACTGAAAATCTAATCTCGTTTTTTTGCCCTGAATTTTTTAACATTGGCTAATGCTCGACAATTTGGGGAATGATAAATCATTTTGCGTTTTGTTGTATTTACGAAAATTTTTCCACAAGTAGGGCATTTCAATAAAACATCAACAGAAATCCCAGACAATAATCTGAAAAATTTAAATGCACCTGGGGGAACATCTATTTTCTCAATTTGCACTTGAGGAAAATCGGTCTTCTTTAATTTACTTGGATCTTCCCACCAACTACTAACAAAATTTTTGTCAATCTTTCTGTCACAAAGCCATGTTTTTGCTTTGGGGCCGTATTCTTGAATATCAATATCCTCTCGAAAAGAAAAAACAGCAGACCTATCTATAGTTGCTGCAACTTTTACATGAAAATCAATTGAAAAAAACGGGGATTCGACATTCATAATCCAATTGAAAAATTTTACCCATTCAGATTGAATAGCTCTTACGTATTCAATATCATCAATTGTAACTCCGAAATTTGCAACCTCAGTAAAAGATATTAAAAATTCTCTCTTTTGTTCTTCGCTAAGTTTTTCATAATCTTCCTGAACTGTTTCAACAAACTTCGCTATTTTATTTATATTTGAATCTTCCATATGTTCCTCGCTTATGTAATTGCATAATTATTAATAATCATATTATTCATAATAAGTCAATAATGATTTTCATTGACAATGGACAATAAATCATATATGATATAGCTAAAATAGCATATATGCACTTATTGCAATAACAATTTAAGGGGATATCATGAAAAGACGATTTACCGAAAAAGAAGTGGCAGTAATGTATGGCATTTCACTTTCAAAACTCCGTCAAGACCGAATCCTGAAAAAGGGGCTGCCGTATATTAAAATCGGAAAATCCGTACGGTATAGGGCTGAAGACCTGGAGAAAAACGAAGAGATGAATTTTCACAATACAGCGGTAAAGTGATGGAATCGGCGACAGGGTGTCAAAATTAAAAACCCGCTCCAGAGGCTAAGTCCGAAACGGGTTTGAAAGGAATTGAATTGAAATCAGTTTACGATAATTTCTCCGGAAAAGCAACAAATTTCAAATTTGATGATTCTGAAATCCTTGCGAGTCTGTCAAAATGCTTGGTGGATCGTGGTCTTGATATCCCATTACCGGTTTTCGATCACAATTTTCATAGATTTTCAGTCCCACAGGGCAAGTCTGGCAACAAGGATGGCTCTTATATTCTGCATAACGACGGAATACCAGCCGGGCGTTTCTGGAACTACCAGACGGATGAGTCCTTTGTATGGTCGGCAATATCAGAATATGAAATGACCGATGCCGAGAGAACCGTTTACCGAGAGCAGATGTTGGCTGCAAAGGCTGAACACGTCCGCATCAGGGCGGAAGAATATTCTGCCGCGGCAAAGAGGGCAAAGGGGATATGGGATGGAGCAAAACCTGCAACTGATGATCACCCATATCTGAAAAAAAAGAAGGGCAAGACGCATGGTATCCGGAAAAATCGTGACGGACGGCTTGTCATTCCTCTTTATGGTGCTGATGGAAATATTCAGACAGTCCAATTCATTTCAGATGATGGAGATAAAAAATTTCTGACAGACGGGAAGAAATCCGGGGGTTTCTTCTGCATCCCTGGGAATCATGGCAGGATTGCCATTGCCGAGGGTTACGCCACCGCAGCAAGTATTCATGAGGCCACCGGCGCAACTGTTTATGTGGGATTCGATGCCGGAAATCTGTTGTCAGTGGCAACGACCATTAAAACCCGTCACCCTGGCGCCCAGATAGTTATTTGCTGCGACAATGACCAATGGAAATCGGAATCAGGCAATCCAGGTCTGACCAAAGGCAGGGAAGCGGCCGAGGCCATAGGTGCTTTAACTGCGGTTCCCATTTTCAAGGATATGTCAACCAAACCGACAGATTTTAATGACCTGCTGGTTCTGGAAGGTATAGAGGAAGTCAAACGGCAGATTGAAGCGGTAACGGTCGAAACCTCGGAAGCTGAATCCATATCAGATCCGGAAGCATGGCCCGTTCTGGATGATGCGGCTTATAAGGACAGTGATTTTTTATGGGCATTTATCAAAACAGCCTGTGAAGATTCGGAAGCAGATCCGTCTGCGGTTCTGATAACCTTCTTAACCAGGTTTTCCGTAGAGGTCGGCAACGGTCCGTTTATATGGATTGGTGACGGTAAGCAACGGGTTAACCTTTTGGCGGGAATCGTCGGAACTACCGGCAACGGCCGCAAGGGAACATCAGCCAAACCCATAACCAGGTTATTTGAATTAAAAGTGAATGGCTACTCAAAGGCGGCTTCTGTCCCTGGCCCGCTATCCAGTGGTGAAGGAATCATATTTGCCGTCCGTGATCCGGTCAATAAGCTGAAGAATGGCGAAGAGGTAATTGACGATCCTGGGGTAACAGACAAGAGGTTGTATATCCAGTCTGAAGAGCTGGCAGGTGCATTCAAGGTCATGCAGCGAGAAGGCAATACCCTAAGCACCATTATCCGGCAGATTTACGACAGCGGGGACCTGGCGCCTTTAATCAAAAACAATAAAAATACCGCCACCGGCGCACATATCGGCATCGTGGGTCACATCACTGGCTATGAGCTTGACAAGCTACTCGAACAAAATGAAATCCATAATGGCTTGATAAATAGATTCATGTGGGTATGTTCCAGGCGTCAAGGTTGTGTTCCATTTCCGAGACCAATATCTTCAGAAGCCCTGGCCGCCATGCAGAAAGAGCTTTTAAATATTCTTAGATATGCCCGTGCAGTTACAGAAATGGAGTTTTCTAAAAAGTCGAAGGAGTTGTGGGCCACCGTCTATCCGGATCTCACACAAGAGCGCTACGGCATTATCGGAGATGTTCTTGCCCGTGCCACAAACCATGTTATCCGGCTTTCAATGCTTCATGCGCTGCTTGATAAAAAGTCCATTATTGAACCTTGTCACATCCAGGCAGCGTTAGCCACATGGCGTTACTGTGAACAGTCCGCCCGCTACATCTTTGAATCACAGGCTGCAGGTGATCCTCTTCAGCGGAAGATACTGGATGCTCTTCAGGATGGACCGAAAACCGCCACCGATATATATAACTTACTTCAGAAAAATATTAAATCATCGAGAATCAAGACCGCTATCAAGGAACTGATGTCACAAAACAAGATTGATTCCTCCATTGAAAAGGGATCAGGTCCGCCCAAAACAACATATTTTTTAAAATAAACCCCCATGCCTGGTGCGGGCACAACGAAGGATGAAAATGGTGGCAATGCTAACAGCTTGAATTAAATTGTAAATTTTCCATTTTCATATAAAAACGTAGTACGTATTAGACGTATTAACGCATTAAGGAGCTAAGAGAAAATACGTTAATACGTCTAATACGTTACGGAGTCCAAAATAATGAAAATATATTCAAACGAGGTTGACAAGATCCTTTTAAGCCTGGGAGGCTCCGTCCCTGTGATTGGCTTGAAGGCATACACCAAGGGAGAACCCGAACATTACGCGCCTATCCGTGGCCGGGTTGATGGCGCAATCATGACAGCGGGGTTATTGCCGGATGAATTCAGGAAGTTGGCGCTGACTCTGCTTAAGATAGGAAAGGCCGAGCTGGTTGACGGACTTTTTAAACTGAAAACAATCAAATTAAATCAGTTGGACCCGGAATTGATTTTTCGACTAAAAACGGACAAAAAGGAATGACCTTTTTCTGTACAGATTAAAAATGGCTGTCAACACTCAACAGTAAACAATCTATAGCGATTGTGTTTAGAAAGCTGGTATATTTTGCAAGTGATTTCGAAAATATATTTTTAATGAAAAATGACATGGGTAACAGCAATTCGGGAAGGTGGGGCGGGACGCGCAAAGCGACCACTGAAAGTTATCTTCGGTTGGATATCCGGTATCTGTCCGGAAAAGGCTGTTTCCGGTCAGACGTTTCCGGTAATGGTTCTTTAAGCTGGACCCGAAACGGCAACCCTGCCGGAAGTATCGGTTATTCTTTTGAACCGGACCGGATCACATTACATTACCGGCAACGAGATCAGGACATCCATCAGCCTATCACGATCAGCCGGACACCCTGCCACTTCGGGGGGAGCATGGTTTGGTTTCTATGTCCAGGGTGTGGAAGGCGCGTGAATGCTCTTTATGCCGGGTCCCGTTTTTATTGCCGGTATTGTCATAAGTTGGGATACGAAAGCCAGCGAGAAGGCATTTTAGACCGGCTTTTAAGAAAGCAACGAAAATGCCGGGCGCGGATCGGCGGCAGTGAAAACCTTGTGGAACCTATTCCTTTCAGGCCGAAAGGGATGCACTGGCGAACATACTGGCGGGTACGCGAGGACGCTGAACGAATAAGCCGGGGGTCCGCTTCGCTCATGTGGAAGATGATGGGGCGAAGCCAACCATAAAGTGTACCGGGATTACATCCACCGGGGGAAGCTGGTTGAAGATGCGGAACATCAGCAGGACCATGAACCAATTGATGCGGGAAATCAAAACGGAAATGGTATAATTGCCAATCGATTTCTCACACTATTTTGCACCAAAAGCTGTCAGGTTTATGCAATTTTGCATCTGTTTATATGGCTTTCGGCAGATAATTATTGAAACGATTATTGCCTTAATTTTGCGCTTAGATTAGCTATGGCAGCTGGTTCGCGTGGCATTAAAGGGAAGTGAAACAATATGCGCAATAATAAACGCTGTAAATGGTCTATGGTAAACGATTCGCAGTAATTTCATGTAAAAAGCTGGTATGTTTTGCCTAATGATTTCGAATAAAATATTGAGGTAGCTACATGGGCGGATATGGTTCAGGAAGACGGGGCAGTAAAAATACGACTGAAAGCCAGCATCGGATTGATATTCGGTGGCTGAGAAAACAGGGGTTTCTCCAGCCCGGCGCAACGAGGTCACTGTCATGGTCTCGGGGAGATAAAGAGACCGGCTTTATCCACTACCACATGGAGACAAACCGTATGATATTGGATTACCGGTATCGGTTCGACGGTGGTGAATGGGAGCCGGTTGAACAAATAATCGCTTTTGACCGGACACCATGCAAATATGGCGGTCACAGAACATGGTTTCTATGCCCCCGGTGTTGGAAACGGGTGGCTGTCATTTATGGTGCGGGAAAGTACTTCTTATGCCGTCATTGTTATGATCTTGCCTACTCCAGCCAGCAGGAAGGCAAGTCTGACCGGCTGATGAGAAAGGCGCGGAAAATAAGGCGCAGACTGGTGGGAAGCGACAACCTTTCAGAGCCGATATTGTTCAAGCCCAAGAACATGCATCAAAAGACCTTTGACTGGTTGCGGAGAGAAGCGGATCGCGCCAATATGAGCGTGATTTCGATAAATGATGGTTGATATTTCACGATATTTGAGGGAAGGAAAAAATGAGTGTTATTTTCCTGTGAACGGTCGCAACCTGCGGTTTATTATCCCGGATTCCGGGGCTCTCCAGTCTGGAAGGGAGGTCAAAGCAAATTCAGGTTGCAACCGTTGAGAATATACTGACAGCCATCAAAAAGCAGGCAGTACTGGTTCAAAAAAAAGAATAGTTTTTTGCAATGGATCTGAGTTGATCATCGGACAGATCTTCGGGTTCCAAGACATCGGTCAGTTGATGGATAATCGTTTTCGTATAGGTTTTTAATTTTGCGGCGATTTGTGTTGCTGCTTTTTGCCCGGCAGAATCATTGTCCAGGATGAGAAGGACCGAGGGGAAAGAGACAATCCACTGGATCTGATCTGGAGAAAGAGATGTGCCGAGCAATGCGACCGTATTTTTAATGCCTGCCTGGGCGAATCTGATGGCGGCCCATGGACATTCAACAAGGATGATACCTTTTTGTCTATGCGGTTTGGCCCGATGCGCATCGAATAGCAAACTGGATTTGGGCAGGTTTTGAGGGAAGCGCCATTTACCCCATTTTTTGATATCCTCCGGGTGAAGCCTTCGTCCACAGTAGCCGATAGGATTACCGTGGAGGTCATGGAGTCTGACCGCGACCATATTTTGCAGGAAGCGGCTATGGGATGCGATACCGACTTGATGATATATTGCCGTATTGACGGAAATCTTTTTTTGTTTTTGCAGAAACGGGACATTGGGATTCAAAATCAGTTTATGGGTAAATGGCACGAAGGCTTTTTCAGGTGATGAACAAGCGGGTCCTGGAAGAATCACATTGTCTTGACCGGTCAAGCGATGCAGGGATCGGGCGACCTGTTGACAGGAGCTGTTTTCAATGTGTCTGACAAGCTCCACGATATCTCCCCCACCGCAGTGAGTGAAGCAATGCCATAGCCCGCGGGTCAGCTCAACCCGGAAGGCGGTGGGGTTGTTTCCTCCATGAAGGGGGCATGGGCCGTATAAGGTATCGTTTTTTTGTTTGAGACGGCCGTCAAGTTGATATGCGCAAAGCACCTGCTGGATGTTGATTCGGGATTTGAGCCACTTGAAATCGAAGGATTTGTTCATTTGCGGCCTCCCATTTTGGAGAAGACATCAAAGAAGAGTTTTTCATCCAGTTGAGGCAATTCTTTTTGAGCGGCTGTAATCAGTAGTTCAGCCGACATGGAGTTGAGGATTCTGAGATTGCCGGCACAATGTTCGACAAGCGTTTGTTTGAGCTCTTTGGTCATCAGGTGAGCGGCGCCGGCTTGTTCCAGAGCATGGTTCAGATAATCAAGCAACATGGTTTTTTCATACGGCTCAATCAGGAGCCTGACACGGACTCTTGTTCCCAGAGAAACCAGTTGTTGAGAACGGAAGCGCTCGGGAAGTCGCATATCTCCTGCGATCACGGTTGAGAGCAGGGATTTGGAATCGAACTGAATGCTTGCCAGCATCCGAATCTCGTTGAGGCAGACCGCCGGCATTTCCTGGGCTTCGTCAATCAAGAGTACCGGTCTAAAAAGAGTGGTCTGGATATGAGCTTTCCATTTTTCACGAAGGGCCTTGAATCCGCCATAACGGTTAACCGGGGAGAGATTGACGGCAAAGATTTCACCCAATTCCCGGTAAAAATCACCCAAGGTGCTTTGAGGTCTTTCCATGACACCGACAACGACATCGGTGATGGATGCCAGTTTTCGGGTAAGAAATTGAAGGGTTTTTGATTTACCCATTCCGGGCTGCGCACAGACCATGGCAAAGCCGCCATCCATCACGAGATTCTCAACCCGATATGAAAAATGCTCGATTTCTTTTGGCGCCCACAACGCTTCAATCGGGATATCAGGCAGGAAAGGATTCCATTTCAGGCCGTAGAGGGCCAGCAGCTTTTTATTGTTCATCGGATTTGCCCTCCTTTGGGATATAAGCAGGTGGAAGCCCACTTACGGCGTAATCCGATAGAATTTGCTTCAGAAGCGGCGGGATAGGATCCGTGTTTTCAGTTGTCAAAAGCGGTTCGGGAGAAGGTGAAAACAACCGTCTGCCGCTACTGGCATTTTTGAGCTTGTCCTGGGGATTGATGCGGGCCAGTTTTTCTCCGCTTTTGGGATCGACGACCCAGGCTGTTGAAAGATCCCAGGACTGATAGCGGACAGACACACGATCTACATGTCGCAGGCGGGAGGGCAGCTCAAATCGGACACCTTTGATTGTGATCGTGCCATCGCTTCGGCGCTGAGTTCTTGTTTCCTGCAGACAAAAAGCAAATCGCATCGCATCGCTGTCACAGGAGGGTCTGCTCACATCCGATATGGAGACCATCTTGCTGAGCGGGGATTGGCCAAGTTCGGCATGGACTCTGCGATTATACTCCTGCTCGGCCCAGGCAATGGATGCCTGGTTTAAAAAATCCAGCGAAAGCGGATCCACATGGGTTAACATCGCCATGAGTCTGCCTTCCAGATTACCCCAAAAGGACTCCTGCTTCCCGTTCTGATATGGACTATAAGGCAATGTCTTTTCATGGCAGACCCCCAGATTGAGAAGACCGTTTTGGGTTTCATCGGCAATCATGGCCGAACCATTATCAGACAAAATGGAGCGGGGCAGCCCCCGTTTATGAAAGGCCTGCGTCAATCCATGAATCAGACAGTCCGTGGTCTCTTCCAGATACCACTGGATATGGCAACAAAGCCTGGAGCAATCATCGAGAATGCACAAGGCTTTTGCGGTATGAAATTGGCCAGATGAATCTGCAATCCGCCGCCGGCTGTGATGGAAATCCAGATGCCAGAGCTGATGAACGTATTCTGCTTCAAAACTGCGCACCTCCCGCTGCTCCAGTTTTTGGGCTGCCTGCTGCATTCCGGCGGTTGTGGGTTTTCGGGCTGAAGGACGTGGCCGAAAGCCGATTGAAAGCATACGTCGTCTGAGAGTTGCATACGATGGCATAGTTCCCAGATCCGGGCGCGTTTTGATCAGCGCTGCCAGATTATCAAGATGCAGTTGATAGCTCCAGTGCGGAAAGTTTTTGTACTGCTGCACCAGCTCCATAAGCTGGGCAGAAGACAGAACAGTGGTTTTTCCGGTATCCCTGCGCTGTTTTCTGGCCATGGCCCGGATCGGGTCTGTTGTGGCAATCGCCCGATAATACCATCTTTCAACTGTCGAAAAGCTGAATTTCACCGGTTCATTGGTAATCGGATGACGCCAGAGGCGCTCGGTCAAAAGCTCGATCTCCTGTTGTAGTGTACCCTTTTCCGGTGGCATAGCCAGCAGCCCTCCCACGACCGAAAACCGGAACAACGCCCAATTTTTTAATGTTTTTGGTGATGATTCATCCACTTGCATGATCTCCTTCCATTTTTTTAGCGGTTAAATCTGATTTTTACCGATTTGGAAGGATTTACCGGTTGTCACCGGCGGAGTAAACGTCCATCTTTTGCGTGAGCTCAATCATCCGTCAAAAATATCGATAAATCCGGTCGAGCCTCTGGCCAAAAACGCAAGACAATCGAGCAAAGCCTTTTCTGACGATTTGTAATAATTTAGAAAATGGGAAACCAGAGACCCGGGGAGTTTGTTATTTGAAACAGTGGATGCAACACGACCACGAAGTCGATGCCACTGTACAGTTTGGGGGAATTCATCGCGGAACCAGATAATCCATCGTTTGATCGTATGGCGGGATATCGAAAACATTCGCGCAAGTTTGGCAACGCTGGCACCACAAAGTCGGCCCTGACCAAGCGTCATTACCACAAGAATGACGCATCCCCAATACACCCGGCGTCCCATAAACAAACTTGAAGGCGGCATGGTTCTGCGCCTACATTCGCTATTTGCGCAACATAAACTCTGGCGAATCAAATATTCTTCCGGAATATCGACAGGGCCGCCCCGTGGTTTTCTGGGATAGTTGGCATGATGCAGGGTGCTTCTGCAGAATTGACATCCATTCTTTTGAACCTGCTCGGCAAGGTCCAAATCAATCCGGAAAAGAAGTGAAAAAAGACTGGCTTTTTGAAGAAGTTCTGATAACATTTTCCTGCCCTCCGTTATGGTTGTTGGGCAGGAGTCCCTTCAGCGATATTTGCAAGGTACGTGAGGGGGCTCCTTTATTTTCCCTCACATATCTTGCAAATTTTACGCTATTTTTCCATCATTTATTTTGATCATTCTCAATAACCTTTCCTGGTTGATTATAGCCAAGCAGATCGGAATCCATTTCTGAAACCAAGAATGGAACGGCTGGAACAGCATAATGGAACCGAGGCAAATGTCATCATTGCTCTGAGCTCTGGATATTCGTGGATCTCCCTAAACCATTGATCGGTCTCTGTAGCGGTATTCCGGATTCAAGGGGGAATGCTGATCCTGGCGCCTGATCAACCTGGCCGAAATAAAACCTGTTATCAGATCATCGAGAGATGGGTATTTTGATAAGGCAAAAGAAGGTTCACCTCACACTGTCCGGTTTTTGGGGACCTCCGCCTTTTGCATTCTTTCAAAATTGTTAACATTACCGAACTACTCAACTCTCGACAATAGGTTGATTATTCTTGATATCGGTTCTTCTAACGTGTTTACCACACGAAATAGCGAGGAGCCGAAAGTTTTTTATATGCGGCTTCAAGCCTGAGACTGGCTACACCGATCAGGGACGCAACTGGTTGATCAAGCATCATAGCAGCTTCCGGTAAATTGGGTGTGATCACGGATGCTATGGGAGAAACGATCATTTCATAAACCTCTAACCCGCCACTAATTTTCTGCTAACAATTTCTCCGTAACATACGCCTGACTCAGCAGTTTAATTTATTCTGACTCCACTCTGGGGTTCTGATCAGACTGGAATCAGGTCATCAAATAAGAGGAAGGCCTATTATGAATAATCAGAAACATATCGCATTGGTTGCACACGACAATCGGAAAAAAGATCTCATCGAATGGGTTGATTGGAATTTTGATATTTTGCTCAAACACCAACTTACCTGTACCGGAACCACCGGCAGCCTTGTCGAGAAAGCGCTTCTAATCAAGCTTGAGGAAAGAAATAGTCATCAAAAACTGTCGATTCATAAATTGCGATCCGGGCCTCTTGGAGGGGATCAGCAGCTTGGTGCTTTGATTACAGAAGGGAAAATAGACATCGTCATCTTTTTCTGGGATCCGATGCAGCCGCATCCACATGATGTCGATGTCAAGGCATTGCTGCGAATCGCCGTGCTTTATAACATTCCCATGGCTTGCAATCGATCCACGGCGGATTTCATTATTTCCTCACCGTTGTTGACTGAGAAGGAGGCAATAGTCATAACAGAAGCCCGCCTGAAAGCTGCAATCGACTTTACTTATTAGTTTCATGCCAGGTGGTTTGAAAATCCCCCCTTCATTATTTTGATTGGACGAACAAGGATACGTGCACCCATACCATCAAAAGAAAATATCTGGAGAAGACAACCATGTTGAAAACACCCAAGGCAATCAAACGGGATATTTTAGGCAAATTTCGATCTCTGCTGTATAATCATGACACAATTCCGCCAAACTGGCTGCTGAAAGACTACTGGCAATTGCTGACATCGCAGGAAAAAGGCAATTTTGATCAGGCCGTGACCGACCTGATTCATAAAGGGCTGATCGAGAAAGTAAACGGTCGCATCCCCACCCTTCGATTAACGGATAAAGGCGCAGATTTAATTTGCTGATTTGCAGGTGAACGCTTCGAGGTAGTCCATGCGCGATTGTAGAGTGATGGTTCTGTGGACACTGTTTCTTGGCGTTTCATTGATGTCGGGCGCGCCTCGGGCAATGTCATCGATGGTAGGAGAAGAGATCCGGTATGTGGTAACCACCCGGGGATTTGAAATCGGAAATGTAATTGTTGCCCAGAAGGCGATTTCCAATCAGGGTGAACCGGAGATATATTTCGAGAACAAAACGGATGTCAGCGCATCCTTTCTCTGGATGCGCTATCATCAGTCCTTGTTGGAACATGTGGCTCTGAAAAAGGACAATCTTGTCCGGTATAGCCGCCAGGGCAGAAACAATGATGCAATTAGTACCGTGAACGGATGGCTGAGTCAGGGCACCTTCAATCTGATGGTGACCGAAAACGGCAAACAGAAAACGCTGCTTATTCCGCGCCGGGATTATGACCGGACAACCATGGAGTGCCCGGAAGCCTTTATGGACTTTGGCGCCGGCGGAAAGGCAACGCTACGCATACTCGACATGGAGCATCTGGTTATTGTGACGAGGAACTACCGGCTGGTGCGGGAGGAAATCTATAAATTGGGGGAAAGGGAGTATCCTTGCCGGGTCGTCGATTTTTCCGATATCTACAAGTCTTGCCGGCGCTGGATCGGCATGGACGGAGATACCATTATCATGTTCCGTCAGGATGGAAAATGCAAGGAAGGGTCCTATTCGGTTCGGGCAATGTCGCTGAATCGGCCCCTGCCATGCAGTCAATATGAATGGATATGTGATCAGCCGTCTATGCCAGAGACAGCAGAATCGGGATCAGCTTTTTTTCATCAATAATCGACCCGTCTTCCGCATGCGCCAGATCCATGCCGAGAATTTGAATCCCTTTCTGGTTCAGGCTGTCCATCTGCGAACCATCCGGGTAATCCATGCGCAATTTATCGATCAGGATATAGGTCATGACGTTGCGGGCGGGTGAATTCTCCGCGCAGTCTTTCCGGAGATATTTGAGCAGCATCCGGACTTGATCCATGATGGAATACCCCAGAAGCTCGGGGTCTTTTCCCATGTTCGGAATAAAGATTTTCGGACAGGGATTTTGACTGATGGCTCGTCCGACGCCTTGAGGCAGCAGATTCACCGCAATGCTGGAAAAAAAGCTTCCCATCGGAAAACAGATCACATCGGCCTCTCCGATCAGCGTCGCCATTTTCTTGCGGATGGAAACGTTCACCGGATCGAATTGATTCAGTGTGGCGGTTAGAAATATATCTTCAATCCTGGCCGAAAGGTTCGGGCAGTCCTTTCCGGTTATCCGGTGCTGGCCCATAACCATTTCCCCGGTTTGCAGTTCCGCTGCCATATGAAGCGGGGTGTTGACAACCGGCCGGACCGTTCCCCGCACTTGAACCAGTTTTGAGTAAATGTAAATCACGGGGTCCAGATGAAGGTCATAGCTGAGATACCCCCCGGTCAGAACCAGGTTTCCGATGCTGGCGCCTCTTAAATCAAACGATTCCGGCATATTCCGATAAAAAAAGGTGAGGTGATGCCGGATGATCTTTCTCATGGGGTGAGAAATGCGACTTATGAGGGAATGATTTCCGCTGACAATGGTTTCCATCATCTGGTGGAGCTCCCGGGGATCCGCCTGGATAGGCAGCCGGTGCGCAAAAAGCGTGTAGATCTCCGGATTGCCTTGAAACGTCTGGTCAGCCAGGGCCATCAGCCGGTTTCGAATGTCACCCACCGCCGGCATTCCGAAAGCCTCTCGCAAGATGGCGGAACTGCCCCCCGAGTCGAACGGCGTGATGATATGAATGGAATTATGGGTGTATTGAATCAGCTCCTGACTGAGTTTTTTAAGCGCGCTTCCACCGCTGAAAAATAAAATCTTCGGTCCCAGCTCCGGGCATTTCTGAAAAAGGGCCACCCTGGCCGGATCGGGAACTCTTATGGATTTATTCAGATTCAGTCGCATGGCGGAGTTTCGTTTTGCGTCCATTCCAAACAGGCCTTGACCGCGGCCTGAAAATCCACACCGCCGGAAATTTCAAAAACCTGGGTTGCCTTCAAAAAGCTGATGTAGGTATATTCCGATGGATCGGATGCCGGCATGTGCGGTTCCGGAAGAAAGAAAAGGCCGGTGGATTTCATGAACGCCGGAAGCAGGTCCCGGCGATTTTCGATGTCTACCGGCTTCATCCGGGTGGGCTCCCCATTTTGCTTCCAGTTTAAAATGATCAGCGCATCCAGGGGCGTGCTTAATATAAACCGGTTGGCGCCGAAAAACCGGTCGATGGGGACATCATATTTGTATTCCAGATTCCAGAGATCCGCTTTGGGAAGGGATGCAAACCGCTCAAAATCCTTCAGGGGCAGCAGCCCCTGAAGACTCGGGTTGTTCAGTATCGTACCCGGGTTGACGCGGGGAAGCTTGCCCACGCCGTGCATCCGGATGCCGACTTCCGTCTTTTCCAGAATCAGCCGGTCATTGCTGACAAAGTCCGCCCCCTGATTGACCAGATGCAGGGCCAGCGTGGATTTTCCCATGCCGGAAAATCCGGCCAGGGCAATGCCTTTGTCATGCAGCCGGACCCCGGCGGCATGCCCCAGAATCCCGCCCCGGAGAATTTGCCATTCGATATACCGGTTGTTGATGAAATTGACAACCTGGTTCAGGTTTTCAACGCAGGGGCCGACGGCGATATGGTCGGTCCCGCCGAAAATAAAGACCATTCCGGTCAACTTTTTTCGCACAATCCGGCCATCGCCGATATCGGCGTATTCCTCCTTGATCTTGGTTTTTCCGGGATCGGGAGTTTTTTCCGTAAGTACCATATCCACGGAAACATCGTCTGTCTGATAGACGGAAATCAACCGGTCCGCCTCGGAAGGCGCCGCGGTAAAAGCACTGAAATAAAGCTTCAGGCCGTTTATCACCGATTCCGAATTGGACTGAACCCGAATATGACAATTTCCAAACCGAAGATGGACATCAGCGGTGAGCGGGTATGCGGATCGAATGCTTTTGGCCAGTTCTTCCCGATTATTTTCACGGATGATCATGATGCGATCCTTTTCAGCACATAGTCGGCATAGAGCTTGGCACCATCCATATTCCGCGCGATTTCCATGCCCTTGAAACCGCCGAAGGCAGAGACCTCGAACACCAGCGGGCCATCCGGCGTTTCCACCACATCCACGCTGGTAAAATCCAGATCGAAAAGCGCCTGAGCCTTTCTGGCGATTTCGATGGTTTCCGGTGATGGATCGTAGGCGACATATTTCCCGCCGTTTACCGTGGTTGTATTCCAGGATGTGGTGTCATTGCAGCGGGCATAGGTGGTGACATACTCACCGCCCAGAAACACAATGCCCAGATCCCTGCCCTGGATATCCAGTTTTTTCTGAATATACATGATCGGATTTTCCTGTTTGAAGTCTTCCACTTCGATATGCGCCTCTCTGCTGTGTCGAATCACCCGCATTCCCCTGGCCTTGGTCGAGTAAAGCGGCTTAAGGACAGCTTCCCGGTACTCCTTGATAATTTTGAGAGCCTGGTTCGTATCTTCCGTGATGGCTGTCGGCGGCATGGGAATCTCGGCCATGCGCAGCGTGATGGTGCAGCTCAGGCGGTCGAGCACCCGAAGGATATTCAAGGGGCGTGAGAAGATACGAACACCTTGATGCTCCAGAAAACGAAGAATTTCCAGGCGATCCAGAAGATGGGGGGAGTAATAAGGTCCGATTTTTTTGACAATAACGGCATCCATCTCAGTCAGATCCGTTCCGTCATACCAGACTTTTCCCTGGGATAAATCCAGGCAGACATGCTGCATTTCCACCAGAAGACGGCTTCCGGTTACACCGGCAACGTAATCCGCCAGGAGTTCGGACGACCATCCGCCATGATTTCCAATAACGGCGATGTGAGGCATAACGATCCTTGATAATGAGGCATTGGGGGAGAATCATCCATAGAATAAAATGTCTTCGGGAAACGAAAAAGTTTCCCAATTCATGGATGTGTGATGCACAATCTTTTCCATCAAATAATGGGAACGAAGAACCATTTCTTTCGCAAAATCAGTATTGTGTTCAAAACGAATGGACGTGTACAAGCTTCGGCTGAGCGCCAGAGCCATTCGAACCTGAAAGGTGGTGTCCTCATGTTCTCTGGCAAACCGGATGACCAGATCCAGAAACTGGGCGATCACCTCATTCAGGCGCTCCCGGAGAGATTCTTCAAAAACCGGTAATCTGAAATTGGAAATCAGGAATACTGCGGCATCCTCAATATAATCTCCCTGATGGGAGCGATAGACATCGATAAAATGGATCCGCTGGGTTGAATGATCATATACCAGGTTGTTGGCATTGAAATCACCATGGCAGAAAACTGAAAAAGGCGCCTTGATCGAACTTTCAATGGCAGCGCATTTCCGAATCAGCCCGATGGTTGAAGGAATCTCGATAGGTCCCCATTTTTTTTCGTAACGCAACAGTTTTGGATGCAGACTTCGGATATTTTCCAGCCGGGATAACATTTGCTGCGTATAGGTCATGGGGACGGCATCCGGATGCATCGTCTGTTTCCAAATATCCGAAAGCACCTGCTCAAGCAGAAACAGCGCGTTTTGAACAATGTCGGTTGAAGCAGACAGGAACACCTCTTCCATCGTACATCCGGGTAGGAATTCCACCAGAAGCGAAGCGGTTTCATTGTTCTCATGATAACCAAAAATTCTGGGGGTCAGTCCCGAATAAACAGCATTCCATTTGGTCAGGTTGTCTTTTTCCAGTCGAATTTTATCCAGATTTCCTTCTTTAAAGATTCCCTGAGATTTTTCCAGGGGGGTGTCTTTCTGAGTGATCAGGCTGATTCTGCAACCGGAACGCGTCCCCCATATGGACTTAAAATCAATTCCTGACAGTTCGCCTTCGAAACCGGAAGCAGTCAGTGTTTTTTGAAGGGATTCAAACTGGTGGATTTTGATTTTTTCTCCGACAATCAAAAATAACAGCGCCTCTCCGATATTCAGGAGGGAGTCCCCAATCCTCTCCAGATAACGAAAAATAAAGAGTGCGGTGACAAGATTCTGTGCGGACCGGCCTTCGTTCAGTTCGACCATGATACGATCAAATTCATTTTTGTAGAGCTGGTCCAAATGGTACTCGGACCGGCAGATATTCAGTGCGCTGGAAAGGCTTTTTTTATCAAATGCGGAGAGGATAACGGAAACATTGCGCTCAATTTCCAGAATCATGGAATGCGCATTAAACCGATGAATAAAATTAGGCTCTGAAAGATATTCGAGTTGTCTGGCGATATTCACACAAAAATCGGCGATGCGTTCCAGGTTGACGCTGATGATGTTGATGGTGCGAATCGTATTGATTTCTTCCTTATCCAGAGGATCAGCACTGTGAATACGGGAAAAGCAAGCATTTTCTACAGTCGTTTTGAGATTGTCGATATAATCATCCCGAGAGCAGATTTTGTTGAAGATTCTGGCGCTGGGATGTTCTAAAAGCTCGGCTGTCGCTTGAATCTGTCCGGATATTTCAATCAAAAGAAATTTGAAATTTTCCCTGATTTGATCAATTTTTAAAGCAGCGTCATGATGCGATCTGGATGGCATTGCTTTTTTCTCTTGAATTTTTAACAGTTGAATCATTCCAGGCCAGTTTGATGGTCAGTTTTGATTCGCCCGATTTTTTCTTGGTTTTAATCGAAATGCAGATCATCTCTGCCGGAGTCAGCAGCACGTTTTCTTTTTCGGAAGTAAAAATGATGCTTCCTTTTTCAAGCCCTTCAATCAACGTACTGAGATATTGACGGATGGATTGTCTGTCCTGAATGGATTCATGATCAAATGTATCCATGCCTGTCATGTTTCGCCTCCTGTTTTTATCGGTAACCGAATCGGATCCGATCGACCACTTTTTGACTGCTTGACCCTCGCCCCTAACCTGTTGACCCTCAACCCAGTCGGCTTTTGTATTCCCCGATCACCAGCCTTCGATTCATATTGGCGGTAATCAAGGCCTTTCGGATATGCATATCCTCCCATGCGGGCTGAATGCCGATTTCGCGGCTGACTTTTTCGAGGTCCTGTTTATCCGGATCTCTCGCTTTTTCACTCATATGGGTGTCATCGCCCATGAATAGCAGCAGCTTTTTCCGACTTTCGGCTACCTGACTGTTTTTCCGATTCAGGACTGAAATCAAAAATTCGGTATATTTTCGGGACTGCGGATTCCAAACTTCATATCCATCCACATCATAATCCGCCAGAAGAATCGGCCAGAACTGCTCCGGATGCGGAATGACAATCCTGCCGCCCAGGGACCTGGCCTCTTCAATTATTTCGGAAGTTCTGTAAAAATATCGCATGGAAAAATGGGATTTGACGATCAGCTTGACTGCATGAAGAAAGGTTTGCGCCCGATTGATCCACGCGTCTCCGTATTCCGGACGGTATTCATCCAGAAAGTCCCGCAGCAGCTTGTTCTTGAACATCTCGATCGGTAACTGATCGTAATGACGGTCTATCAGTTCATGCAATTTTTTGATTTGAACACGGACAAAGCGAACGCATTCATCCGTGGCGCCGGTATCTTCCGCGGCCTGTTGAAGGCGTTTCTCGTTGGGTTTGATCAGGGTATGAATGAAATCATTCAGTTGATTCTGGCGGTATTTAAGGGTGTATGTCAGCATGGATTTCAGAACATGCGCCGTTTCCACCTTTTTTGTTTTAAAATGAAGCAGCAGTTGGACTTTCTGGTTAAATCCCCTGGAATAGGCATCCACCTCAACCCCGGCGTATTCATGGAATGACATCAATACATTGTGCTGAGTGGGAATGATCAACTGGGTACACATATTGGGGAACATCGCGTGCAGGCGCTTTTCGATCAGATCCAGAGGAATGAATTCGGGATGCCAGTGGACAGCCAGAACATTCTTTTGCCGGGGATAGATTCCGGAAGGCGTCAGAATCCGATCTGTTTGTTCCGGGGACAAACGGATGGATGTTATTTTGGCGAAAAACTTTTCGTCATTTTCCGTGATTTCTTTGGAAAATTTTTCCGGATACAGCGGAACGCATTCTGGTTTGGATTTCAAGAATTCCATTGAATGGTTCCGGTCAGTCTTCATCATGGTGACAAGCCCTTTTCATCGCTTTGATTTCAGCGAATTTTGCCTGGCATTTCAGAATGTCGACTTGATGGAAAGCTTCCCGAAACTCGCTGACAAGTTGAAGAAATACGGGATACATGGCGTCGCCATAGCCCGGGTAGGTGGTCATCAATTCGGCATTTCCGCAGAAGAGTTCCATTTCCATATTGGAAGGAATGCTTCCGTTTTTTAGACGTTCACCGATTATTTTAAACGTTTTTTCCATGCGCTTTTTCAGGACGCTATAATCGGGCTTGTCGATATCCGGATCGGCAGCCGCAAGCCGATCGATCAGAATATCAGCCTTGCCTTCGTATTTAATCTTGCATTTTACGTAGGGTTGCCCGAATTTCTTTTTGATGCTGATTTTCAGTTTTTTCAGCCTTGAAAAATCAATTGAATAGGTTGTAGATTTAACCGGATTGTTGGATATTCCGTCAATAACGTGTTGGAGTAACTGTATGGAATCATTTCCATAAACAATGAGCTCGTCTTTGTTCCCAACCTTTTTCATATTAACCTCCTGGTTACATACAATTGAATTTCATTCCAAAGTCGTCTTTTTGCATGAAAAATGGGGATGATGTATTCTTTCAACCATGATGTGCGTCAGAATCTCATTATGGCAAAGAATTGTTAGGGAATTGTTAGCCCAATATTAATGTTTTATGAGGAAATATCAGGTTTCCTTATTCCCAGGCGGGTGATAATTATCTTGGCAGGTATTGTAATGATTGCCAAAAAACGGCTTTTTAAGAAGGAGGGTTGCTAATTCATCGGAAATTATGGGTTGAGTCAAAAATCGAAATGGCAAAGGGCTGTTACGGTGATGAGAGGGTTTGCCCTGTGGGCTAGGTCGCACTGTGCGACATAGCCCACAGGGCAAACCCTCTGAAAAACGAAGTCATTAATCAGGCTTTCGCTCGCCGTCCGATATTTCAGCGCATTGAGGGTAATCTGTCCAGGATAACCGGTTGCTCGATAACACCCCGAATATCCAGTGTTACCATTTACGAAACAGGATAGAGTCTTTATCGGTCTGTTCTTCAGCTTGAATCCCCTCATCTATGCAGGGTTCATCGCCGGAAATTCGAAATTCGTCTTCTGTTTGTTCCGGAAGAATTTCTTCTTTCCAGCTTAACTGAATTTCAATTTTCTGTTTTCCTTTTTTTTCAGCCGCCTCCAGTTCCACTTCGATTTGCCCAACCGGTTTCAGGGTGACAAAAGAACTCCCTTTCTGGATGACCACTTTTCCTTCCCGGAAATTTTTTACCATATCGGAAAGCAGATTGGCAACGGCTTCTGCCTCCATTTTACATTTGACATTAACTTCGTTTTTTTTCATTTTCTGATCCTTTCTGTTGTTGGTTGTATCTTTTTGCTATCACGGGTCTTCTTCAGTAACTACAGATTCAACGACGTCTTTTGAATCTGACAAAACACTGTCAGCCGCTTTTTTCTCCAGTATCTGAAGAAAAGCGCCGTGTTTCTTTTTTTCTTCCTTTATTCGTTTCTCGGCCTTTTGCAAAAATTTTTCGATTGCCTTATTGATTGTGGTTTCAATATCCAGCCGCTTCCCCATGCTTCGCGCTTCTTCCTTTGACAGCAATAGACGATCGGCCAGATCGCCCCGGATATTGAAAATCATGCGCTTGGTTTCGGGTTCTTCTTTGAAAATAATCATTTCATCCCCTTTGTTGAAAATGATATCATTTATGTACAATAACTGTACGTATATATATTTTATGAAAGCTTGTAAATAGATATTTTAGTTAATATTTCTATTGAATATATGAGTTTGTCATGTTATTTCTTTTCAGAAATATTAATTATTTTTGTAATCGATACGGGGATGAATCATGGCTGACCTGATGCAAAAAACCAAAAAAGAACTCATCATCATGCTCCAAGACAAGGAATCGGCTAAACAGTTGCTGCAGGGCGAATTGGAAAAAGCGCTTTCTGAAAATCATCAGCTTCAGAATGAAGTCAGGCGCATCCAGGGAGCATCCGAAAAATCGGCACTCCAATATGATTCCTTGAAAAAGGAACTTGAGGCATTTGAACAGCGAACAACGGAGAACTCGCGCAAATCCGACATCGCATACGAACTGTTCAAAAGTTTCGTTGATACCGACAGCCGGAAGGTCATCCTGGTTGATACTACATATTCCATTTGCTATATAAACCGGTCAGCTGCAGCCCATCTCCAGTTGCTTGAACCCGGTGTTATCACAGGCCGCCGGCTGTTCGATTTTTTTGCGTATAAAGATGCGTTGAAGGTTAAAAAGAAAATCGATGAGACATTTTTCAGTGGGGAAAAAGAAAAAATCAAGGAAGTGGTCTTTCAGAATCCAGGAGGCGTAAAAACGCAAATTGATCTGAAAATGGCGCGGGTGCGTTACCTGGACAAGCCATCCATCAAGATGACTATCAAATGACGGAAACAATGTGCCTTGACACATCATGGAATGCCTTGCTTCGGCCGTGGATATCCAACCGGTATTTTGATGCTCCCTGCCAGCCTCCGTTTGAGACGGGTGCGCCGGATTGCAGTTTGATCAATGCCTGGTGGCTTTGTGAGCTCTCACGATTGATTTACAGGCAGGGCCCGGATGAGACGGGTCCGGAAGCCCAATCTCCGGCGCGGTCAGAAATTCTGAACGGCGTGGGGATGCGGGAAATCGAAACGTTTTCCAGCGGAACCAATCATTGCGCGATTGTCGAATCCCGGGATGCAACATCCCAGCCGTTTGCGGCCCTGGTATTTCGCGGGACCTGCGGATTTGAGGGCTGGCTGTCCAATCTGAAAGCGATCCAGACATGCTGGCCCGGAGGCGGTTCGGTTCACAGCGGATTTAAGACGGACTTTTTGAGGCTTTGGGAAAAAATCGAATCAACCCTTCTCAAAATCGATTTGCCGCTGTATTTCACGGGTCACAGCCTGGGCGGCGCGCTGGCCATTCTGGCGGCTTCCGTATTTCCGGCTAAAGCGGTTTATACGTTTGGCGCGCCCAAAACAGGAGATGCCGTTTTTGCCGATTCATTAAAAAAAGCCCGGATATATCGATTTGAAAACGACCGCGACATAATCACCACGGTACCACCTTCCGCCATTCCATTCGATTTCTGTCATGTCGGTGTTCCGATCTGCTTGAAAGATGACTTTCGGACAGGTCTTGAATCCAACAGCATCCGCGGATTGACCGATCCGCCGGAATTCCTTTCCGACCATGCTCCGGTCAACTATACGATCCGGCTGGAAACCGGGTTATTCCAATCCCGGATTTCCACTACTCAGATCTGAGAAGGTTTGCCTTCAAGAGTTTGAGCCCCTCTTCCCGACAGTGAAGGATATGCTTGAACTCGACCCCTAAAAGCTCGGTGCGCTTCAGAACAACATCTTTCAGCGCTTTCCGGTAGAGCAGGTATTCGTCCTTTGCGTAGATGTTGGGTGCCACCTGCTGAACATGGAGGAACTCTTCAATTGTTCGTTTTTTACCGTTGCTGTTGCCCTCGGTCAAATCGACACGAAATTTCCCATACACCAGAAAGCAATGAAGCATCGGGATGTAGGGCAAATGGAATTCGTCCAGTAGCGTGTTGGTGCCCGAAACAAACGCCTCTGTCATCGCGTAGATGCCGACATTTTTGTGCACGGTCAGCGCCAGTTCCTGTGCGAGGGTTCCAATGACCGCGTGTTTGGTGGTGCAAGTACCCTTTTTCTCCGTGAACAGAATCATCAGGTCGTCACGGTTCGAATTGTAACCGTAGGGTAGCTCGTGAACGTAGCGGCAAGCCTCAAGAAAACTCGTGATGCCGAGATCGACAAACACCTTCGAAATCGGACCGTACTCAGCGATGCGCTTGTCTGGAAACACTTTGAAATTGTCCATCTTGACTCCCTTTAAAAAGTTTGCAGTTCAAACTTAATCACGGTGTGGGGCCTCTTGCAAACTTCAGAAGAAATTCACTTCGATGACACCGATGCATAATGTGCAAACAGATTCCGGGACGTGAGGCAACGCCCCCCGTCACCGTGCTTTATAAAAGATTGCTGGCCAGTTCGGACAGCTCCGAACGTTCTCCTTTTTCCAGATTGATATGCGCATAGAGTTTTTGCCCATGCATTTTTTCAATCAAGTAGCTGAGCCCATTGGACTGCGTGTTTAGATAAGGATGATCGATCTGAAAAATATCGCCTGTCA
>Ga0268284_1000600_pt1 | contig 22974 bp, 22 predicted proteins | sample saktaG_14_FD_190137 | JGI IMG/M metagenome (GOLD analysis project Ga0268284, IMG submission 190137) | Saline water microbial communities from Sakinaw Lake, British Columbia, Canada - sak_2013_06_06_40m | ecosystem: Environmental > Aquatic > Non-marine Saline and Alkaline > Saline ...
CAGACCTGCAAGAGCGAGCGTTGCCAGCGTGAAGGTTACAAAGGTCCACGGCATATGCTTGCGAAGCCCTCCCATCCAGCGCATGTCCTGCTCATGGTGCATGGCATGGATGATGGCGCCTGAACCAAGAAAGAGGCAGGCTTTGAAAAACGCGTGCGTGACAAGGTGAAAGAGTGCGGCGGAATAGGCGCCTACACCGAGACCGAGCACCATATAGCCGAGCTGTGAAACGGTGGAGTATGCCAGAACCCGTTTGATATCGTTCTGGGTTATGGCTATGGTCGCCGCCATGAATGCCGTGAATGCGCCGATAAAGGCAATGACATGCAGCGCATCGGCAGTCAGAAGCACGAAGATGCGGGCGACGAAATAAACACCGGCGGCAACCATCGTGGCCGCATGGATGAGGGCCGATACGGGAGTCGGGCCTTCCATGGCGTCAGGAAGCCAGATGTGCAGCGGAAACTGTGCCGACTTGCCGACGCAGCCCATGAAAAGAAGAATGCCTGCGGCGGTCAGCCAGGCGTTCGACATGGCGAACTTCCCTGCCGAAAGATTTGCGAATATCTGCTCGAGGCTGAAGGTATGGAACTGTGAGTAGAGAATCAGAATGCCGAGCCACATGCCGATGTCGCCGACACGGTTTGCAAGAAAAGCCTTTTTCTGCGCATCCGCTGCACTGTCCTTTTCAAAGAAGAAACCGATGAGAAGATATGATGAGAGGCCGACAAGCTCCCAGAAGATATAGATGGAAAAGAGGTTGTCTGAAAGAACAATGCCGAGCATGGAGAAGGTGAAGATGCCGAGATAGGCGAAATACCGACCGTAATTCTTGTCCCCCGCCATATATCCGGTCGAATAGATATGAACGAGAAGACTGATCAGGGTGACCATAGCAAGCATGATCGCCGTGAGGTTGTCGATCATGACGCCCATCCTGATCTGAAGGGGCCCTACTCCGGGCACATTGCCCAGATCAATCCAGGTGAAATCCCATGCGACCTTGAACGCCGGATCGTAAGTCTGCACAATGACCGTCCAGAATATATAGGCGGATATGGCAAATGCCGAACCGAGTATTCCAACCCCTAAAAAATCGCCTCTGCGCGGAAGACGGCGGTTAAAGAAGATAAGAATGACAAACGAGAGCAGCGGCAGCAGTAGGACGACTATTGATAACTGAATTAAACTGTGCATGTTCCTTTAGTTTTACAAGAAAAAATTAAACCCTGTGTGCGTTTTCCGCACTCTTACTCTTTCATGGAATCGATACTCGAAACGTCAACACTCCTGAATATCTTGAAGATGTTGATCACGATAGCAAGCGCAATGGCGGCCTCCGCAGCCGCAAGAACAATAATGAAAAGGCTGAACATCACTCCCTCCATCCCTCCGTTGTATTTTGAGAAGGCAAGAAAATTGATGTTTGCGGCATTGAGGATGAGTTCAACCCCCATCAGAATGACGATGGCGTTCTTCCTTGTCATCACGGCATAAATACCGAAGCAGAGAAGAAAGGCCGATATGGTCAGATAGTGATTGAGCCCTATTGTTGTCAACTGTTCCATACTGTAAATAGCTTATTGTTCTTTATTGCCCTGCTTTTCGAAGCGCGCCAGAAATGCGGCTCCGATAAGAGCGGCCAGCAGCAGGATAGAGGCCATTTCAAAGGGAAGCACGTAGCGCGACATGGTTTCAATGCCTATCCTTTCGACAACGCTGCCCTGAAGCTGCGTTTCGGAAGGCATCCAGCCGTGCGTGGTATAAAAGGTATAGAGCATTGCCCCGATCATGCCCAGAAGCAGCAGCGTACCGGGAACGAAATGGAGCACATCGGATTTAAGATCGGCCTTCATGATGCTGTTGGTAAACATCACACCGAAAAGCAGAAGCACAAGAATACCGCCGACATAAACCACTACCTGGGTGACGGCGATGAAATCGGCGCTCAGAAAAACATAGAGGGCGGCGGCGCCGAAAAAGGTAAAGAGCAGCGAAAATGCCGAGTAAATCACATTCCGGGAAAAGACGACGAATGCGGCCGAAAAAACCGTAATGGCCGCAAAGAGATAAAAAATAACTGTATAGGTTGGGTTACTCATGGTATTAGAGCACAATTAAAATTGGTTCGCTTATTCCTCGCTCTTGGTTTCCGGAGCGGCTTCAGCCGCCTTCTTCTGCTTTTCTGCAAGCGCCTTTGCCTGAATTTCAGCAAGCTTGCCGCGTTTCGCATCCGCTTCGGAACGGGTGAGGTTACCGAAATGATACATGAAGTTGCTGCGGTCGAATTCCGAAAAATCGCTGACCGGGGTATGAACAAGACATTCCGTGGGACAGACCGTGGTACACATGCCGCAGGTCATGCATTTTGCCACATCAATATCAAAAACCGGAACCCAGAATTTTTTCTGCTGTCCGTCCGAGGTTTTGCCGCAAAGCGCAAGATCGTCAGGAGCGACCTTGATGGTCTCCATCATGATGCACTCTATCGGACAGGCCCTTACACACTGGCCGCAGCCGATGCAATCATCGATATTGTTGTAGAGCCGGTAGCGGGCGTTTTTCGGGGTGGGAATGACCTCGCGGGGATACTGAAGGGTACAGAGGCCGTCCACCTGACCGAAATAGCCTGCATCGTCAACGCCCGCATCGCCCTTGCGATGGACTGCATTGAAGAAATGCTTCAGGGTGATTCCCATGCCGGTCGCAATCGTGACCGCGCCGGTTTTTATATTGCTGAAATACTCACTCATAATCTATACGTCATTACTTTCCCGGTCGTTGACTGTTGAACTCTCTTAAGGGACATAGATCTCCCAGATGGCCGTCAGCACGAAGCTGACAAAGGCAAACGGGGTCAAAACCTTCCAGCAGAGGTACATAAGCTGGTCTACCCTTAGACGGGGAAGCGTCCAGCGAAGCCACATCTGCACAAAAATAAAGAAGAACCCTTTCGCTATGATCCAGAAAACACCCCACACAGGACCGCTTGTCATGTCATTGAGGGCCAGTGAACCGATATTGGGAAGCGGAGAGTTCCATCCTCCGAGAAAGACAATGGAAATAATGGCCGATACCATGAACATGCTGCCGTATTCAGCCAGGAATATAACGGCGAACTTCATGCCGGTGTATTCCGTGAAATAACCGGCGACCAGCTCCGATTCTGCTTCGGGAATATCGAAAGGCGCCCGGTTGACTTCGGCCAGTGATGCGATAAAGTATATGAGGAACGGGAGCCAGGCTATGGGTGACTGAAAGAGGAAGAAGTGCGCGAAGCCCAGAGAGCCCGACTGGAGAACATTGATCTGCTGCATATCAAGCGTGCCGGCCATCATGGCTCCGCAAAGCAGGGCAATGGCTGCCGGAATCTCATAGCTGACGATCTGCGCGACACTGCGGACGGCTCCGTAAAGAGACCACTTGTTGTTGGAACCCCATCCGGCGGCAAGAATGCCGACAACTTCTATGGAGACGATTCCGATGGCAAAAAAGAGACCGACATTCAGACTGGCGCCGATAAAGGCGGAACTGAAGGGAAGGACCGCAAACGCGAGAAATGATCCGACAAAGAGAACGCCGGGACCGATAACAAAGAGAAACTTGTCAGCAGAGGCGGGGACGATATCCTCTTTCTGAAGAAGCTTCAGAATATCGGCGATTGTCTGAAGGATACCCCATTTGCCGACCTCCATGGGACCGAGACGGTCCTGCATGAATGCGGATATTTTCCGTTCACCGTAGACGCCGTAGGTCAGCGAATAGAGCGCAATAAAGACAAGCGGTATTGCGGCAAGAATAACCAGGCCGAGAGGCAGGCCCATCGGATTGAACCCGGCAAGTGCATCCGACCAGGCGTTGAGACTGTTACCCATAAGAAAAGGCATGCTGATTTGCGATAAAGCAGTTGTTGTCATCGGTCAACCTCCCCGAGAACGATATCGATACTGCCGATAATGGCGACAAGATCGGGAATGAGCTGACCTTTTGAGAGGTCTTTCATCGCAGAAAGATTGACGAAACACGATGAACGGGCCTTGCAGCGCAGGGGTTTTGTCGATTTCCCGTCACTCTGGATGTAGAAGCCGAGTTCACCGCGCGGGTTCTCCGCACGGGCATAAACTTCACCGGCTTTCGGACGGACGCGCTTGGGCACGGCCGATCTCGGATTGAACCCTTCCGTGCCTGGCATACGGTCGATGCACTGCTCGATGATCTTCAGGCTCTCCTCCATTTCAAGGGCACGGACAATATGGCGTGAAAGACAGTCGCCGATATCGGAAACACTGCCGTCCGGCACAGGCACATCAAAATCAAGCTCGGGGTAGATCGAATAGGGATCGTTTCTGCGCAGATCCCACTTGACACCCGAACCGCGAAGCATGGGCCCTGACCAGCCGTAGTTGATGGCAACGTCGGCAGGCATGATGCCTATCCCCCTTGTCCGCTTGACAAAGATTTCATTTTCAGTGAGAAGACGGTAGAGCTCGACAGCCTGGGGCCTGAAATAATCGACGAACTCGCGAACCCTCTTGTTGAAATCGGCGGGAATGTCATAGGAAAGGCCGCCTACCCAGATATAGTTATAGAGCATGCGCGCGCCGGAGGCCCATTCAAGAAGAGAGAGAATATGCTCGCGGTCACGGAAACAGAAGAGGAACGGGGTAAATGCGCCAAGGTCGATGCCGTAGGTACCGATTGCGACAAGATGGGAGGCTATCCGGTTCAGCTCGGCTACAATAACCCGGATAAACTCGACGCGGCGTGGAATTTCAACATCAAGAAGCTTTTCAACCGCGATACAGTAGGCCATTTCACTGTTCATGCCCGCCAGATAGTCCAGACGGTCGGTATAGGGAACGATGGCCTGATAATCGACATTCTCGCAATGTTTTTCAAAGCAGCGGTGCAGATAGCCCAGGTAGGGCTCCGCTTCGGTAATCACCTCGCCGTCGGTAAGGCACTCCAGTTTGAGAACGCCGTGAGTCGAAGGATGCTGGGGACCCATGGCCAGAATCATCTGATCGGTCGCAAGATCCTTTTCAAGAACAACGACCCTGTCACTTTTCCGGGTAACCCTGACTGACCCCAGTCCGGCTGTATCTAATTCCTGCATACGTGAGCTGCTTTTACTATTAAACCTAATACGGGACCTTGATTCCGTGATATGTTTCCTGCACCTTGTAATCCTTCCTGAGCGGATAGCCCTCCCAGTCATCAGGACAGAGAATCCTTCTCATATCGGGATGGCCGGTAAAAAACATGCCGTACATATCATATGCCTCCCTCTCGTGCCAGTTCGCCGTATGCCAGACACAGGCGACACTCGGAATCGAACCTCCCTCACGGGCACACTTCACCTTGACGGCAAGCTTGTGACTGAACTGACCGATCGACTCAAGATTGCATACAATGCCGAGTTTCTCTTCGGCGGGATAGTCGACGCCTGAAAGACAGGCCATATAATTGAACTTCAGTTTTGAATGGTCGCGCATGAAGAGAGCGATGTCAGGCCAGAGGGATATATCGAGAACCTCAAAAAAAGGCATCGTCGCGTTGGCATCGAATGCCGAAACAGCCTCACCGAATTTTTCATGGATAATCGCGTATGCCTCAGCACTCTGCTGAACCGGCTGCGAAAAAACAGTACCTTCTTCCATCTCTGTGTAAGCCTTTTATTTAATTATGCTCCGGCAGCCTTGCGCTCCAGTTCGATTACGAATTGCGGATCGGCACTTTTTTCAGCGAGTTTCTTCAGTGCGTCGGCTCTTGATATCCCGATCTGCTCCATGCGGATCAGCTCCTGAACCTTCATGAGACCGCCGATAAGCGACTCGGGCCTCGGCGGACAGCCGGGCACATAGACATCGACAGGAATAATGCGGTCAACCCCCTTGAGAACATGGTACCCGTGCTGCCAGTAGGGCCCGCCGCAATTGGAGCAGCTCCCCATTGAGAGAACATAGCGGGGTTCAGGCATCTGCTCGTAGAGACGGACAACCCTTTCAGCCATTTTCATGGTAACTGTGCCGGCAACGATCATCAGATCGGACTGACGGGGAGATGAACGCGGAAATATACCGAAACGCTCAAGGTCGTAATTGGAGGCATTGGTGGCCATCATCTCGATCGCGCAGCAGGCCAGACCGAAACCCATCGGCCAGAGCGAAGAGAGCCGGGCCCAGTTGAGAACATTGTCAACCGATGTTATCAGCACATTATGCCTTGTTATTCCGGCATCAAGTAAACCCATAACGACTTTAAAAAAAGGTGAATAAGTAGTTAACTCCTGAGTGAACGGGATTTATCCGACGGCATTTCAGGCATTTTCGGAATAGTCGGGGCCGGCCTTACCCAGTCCAGATCCCCTTTTACCCATGCATAGGCCAGACCGAGGATAAGAATGCCCGCAAAAACAAGAGCCTCTACGAGAGCAAACACTCCAAGCTGCTTGAACACTGTCGCCCAGGGATAGAGAAAGACAACCTCGACATCAAAAATGATGAAGATAAGGGCAACAACATAAAACCTGATATTGAACTTGACCCAGGCGCTGCCGACAGCTTCCTCACCGCACTCGTAGGTCGATGTTTTTGCCGGGTTCGGCCTGTGGGGACGTAAAAGGCGGGCGGTCAGATAACCTCCGGCTACGAAGACAACACCGAGGGTAAGGAAAGCAAAAACATTGCCAAAATTACTCAGCGTCTGATCCATGTAATGCTACATTTTGAGTTAATCCCCTGTCAGATGAGAACCTCATTGCAGGTTCTGCAGCAGACAATCAATTCCGGTGCGCAAATATAAAAAAAAATTCTTGCCGGCCCAGAAAAAAAAGAGTTTTTCACCCTGGCCGGTTTTACCTGCATCGGGATATGCACCAGCCTTTTATGATTCCGGACACCTCTGAAACTTCCTTCCGCAGTTTGCTGCCCAAAACGGATGACGCCGCGAAAAAAAAGCCTACCGGCCCCCGCCATAGAACCTGTCGCCTATACGCACAAAAACCTTCAGCAGGAGATACGAAACAAGGAGGACAACAATCAGGACAAGTGCGTGCGCGACCGTCCATGAGCCGGTAAGGGCAAACAAGACAGGACCGATGGTGGCTATCGTCGCCATCCAGATGATCGGAGCCCACGCGATTCCCAGCATAACGGGAAGACCGGTTTTCATAAACCGCTTTTTCGTGTCGGAATCAGGAAAGAGTTTCATAATGTCTTAAAAAAAGAGGCTTCCAATCTGCCCGGCCAGATCGGCATCAAGCGTTTTAAGTATTTCATACTCCTTTTTCAGGCCTTTCATATCGCCTCTCGACAGATAATACATGGCTATCTTGGAGTGTGGTTCCGGATTGTCAGGATCAAGTTCGAGCGCCCTCTCAAAAGCCTCCCTGGCTTTGTCAAATTCTCCGAGATCAAGATATGCGTCGCCGAGAACGCAGTAGATATCGGCATATCCGGGATCAATCTCCAGCGCTTTCCGAAGGGTTTTCAGAGCGGCGTCCTCCTTGCCGAGCGTAAACTGAACAAACCCGAGATGTTTGTATGCCTGGATACATCCCGGGTCAAGCACGATGGTCCGCAGCAGATCGAGCCCCGCTTTCCGGTAATTGCCCAGCGACAGATAGGTGACCGCCCGCGCATAGAAGGCCGGGGCGTCACGGCGCTTCGACTGAATGCATCGGTCAAGCTGCTCAAGCGCCTCGATGTTGCGCTGCTGCTGAATATAGATCAATGCCATCTCATACTGCTGATCCGGTTTATCCGGGTTCTGCCCTATTGCAGCCCCGGGTCCTTCTCCCGCACGGTCATTCAGAGCGTTCAATGGTGCTGAATTTTATTGGTTTGCGTTCAAGATTTTCAAAAAACTCCTGCAGTTCAGAGAGTGCCTGAAGCCCGTCAAGCACTTTATGCGAAAGCCACCTGCCGAATTCCGGGGAATCGTTGATGCATCTGACATACTGGCAGACGGGAAAACCGGCCCCTTCAAGCTTTCTGCGTGCATCATGTTCGGTCTCGCTGTTATCGGCAAAAAAACCATAGGGAAACATGACCACTCCGTCATACCCCTCCGCCTTGAACTCCTCAAGCGCTTTTTCTATTGTTTCGGAAGTCCACTCCCCTCCCCTTGAATGGTTCATGCAGCCCTGGCGTACATCACTGAAGATATTACGCGGATCGGCCATGATCTTGCGCTTCATCTCCAGGAAGAAAGCCATGGTCTCATCGAGGCCGGTAAAGAGTTGAGGGGGATTTCCCGCACTGTCCCTTACAAGCGTACCATGAATAGCCAGCACAAGACCGGTTTTCCCCTCGTGACGGAAACGAACCGGACCGGAAAGCTGACCGAACAGATAGTCGATGTAGATGCGGTGGAGACGATCATCCTGCCACAATTTGCTCAGCACCTTTACCCTGGCGAACGCAGTGTCGCCATAGGCATCGACCACCATCTGACAGGCCACCCCGCAGGAAAACGCCGATTCGACCGGTATCATGGGAACCACAACAATCCCGTCATACTCCCCCTCCATCTGCTTGAGCGTATCCTCAAGATAGGGCGGAACAAAATAATACGCGTCAACGACCCTTACATCAGCTTTTGAAAGAAAAGGGCTGCCGCTTGCAGCTATGCAATCCGCCAGTATTCTGGTCTGCGCCCTGTTGATGGCCAGAAGCAGGGAACGGTAATTGTGCAGCTTCCATTTGAGATAATGTTTTGTCGACCGGTAATCGGCAATAAAATAAATAAGTGCCGTGGGTATCCTGGCAATCTGACGGGTGACAACCTTGAGAATTCTCCGTGAACTCGGCCATAAATTCCTTACGGTCAGATGTTCAACCTCTCCGTATGTTGTCACTACAACAGCATATCTTTTTCTGCTCACAACCCTACCCACCATTTTAGCTCTGCGAACATCAGGATAAAACCTAATATGCCGCCAACAAGAGTCTGCATGAAATTGTGAGCTTTCAGAAATATTCTTGACCACATCAGCCCTGGGACAAGAAGCAGCGTCAATAAAGCGGGAGTGCCGAACTGCATAAAAAGGAGTGCGGCCGATGACGTAAAGATAAAGAGATGAATGCTGATCTTCCACTGAAGCGTAATCAGCAGGATAAAGACCGTATTGACCGCATTGAAAAGCAGAATGCCGGTCAGAAGCCTCGGGGGATTAAGCTGCTTCATGAACTCATAGCCGAGCACATTGACGGCAACCAGCACCAGCAGAGGAAGAAAACGCTGTTCGCGGAAGGAGATGTTGTAATCGGAAACCTTGCCTATTTTTTTCAGGCCGGTGATCAGGAAAATGGGAATGACCGTACTGGAAAAAAACAGAACCATAAGATAAGAGGTGTTTTTTACGTCATCATTGATTCCCAGCATCACAATCGCAAGATAGGCTGCAGGAGCAACCACAACCGGACTGATCACCCATGAAATAAAGTTTGCAAAACGGTGTAGATCAAACTGCATGGGCTCAGGACGATATGAAAAGAGAAGAAGATTTCAGCGTAAAACAGCGAAAAAGTATCTTGAAAGATAGTTTTTATTAAAATAAAAACCACGTATATTCTTGTTCTGTAAAGCGAGAGTGGTGAAATTGGTATACACGCTAGTCTTAGGAACTAGTGCCGTGAGGCGTGAGGGTTCGAGTCCCTTCTCTCGCACTCGCGTGGATATGCCAAAGTGGCGGAACTGGTAGACGCGCTGGACTCAAAATCCAGTGAGTGAATAACTCGTGTGGGTTCGAGTCCCACCTTTGGTACCATTTGAAAACAAGCAATTTAGCCGGGCACCATATCTCCATGCATAGAATGTACTCACCCTGGCGTGAAGTGTATATGCAGTCTTTCAAGGATGAAAAGCCTGCCGGTGAAGCCGGAAAATCAGTTTTCGCCGATATTCCTCCCGAAGAGGATGAGAAGCGATTTGTCCTCTTCAGAGGAAAGAGATGCTTCATCATCATGAACCTCTACCCCTACAACTGCGGTCACCTCATGGTGATCCCCTATCTGCAGACGCCTGATTTTTCCGATCTTGACCGGGAGACGAAACTCGAGGTCATGGAGCTTGCCGACCTTTCCATCCAGGCCCTGAAGCTTACCCTGAGACCACAGGGATTCAATGTCGGAGCGAATCTCGGCAGGGTTGCCGGAGGCAGTGTTGATACCCATATTCATTTTCATATCGTGCCCCGATGGGAAGGCGACACCAACTTCATGCCGGTCCTGGCCGATGCCAAGGTGCTCAGCAACGATATGACCTCCACCTACAAAAACCTTAAACAGGCTTTTACCGACCTCACCCGAGCCAGAGAGCAATAGGCTCTTCTCCCCCCGCGCCGATGGAAACCGTATCCTGCCCGATAAGCGGCTCCGCTGAGTTCACTGCATGGCTTCAGGTGCCGGACCGTTTCGACACATCCGGAAAAGTGCTCTGGCAGTTTGTGCGCTCTGAGGCTTCAGGACTGATCATGCTCAATCCGCGGCCGGACAGTTCCGAAGCATCCCTTCATTACCCCGCAGGGAGCTACGATCCCCATCTTCACGCGCAAAGCAATTCAAGCATGAGAGACAGGGCCTATCTTGCAGCAAGATCACTTCTGCTCAGCTTCAGGGCCTCCATGATACTGCATGGAGCGGCAAAGCCCCTTCGCAGGGTTTCGCTCCTTGAAATCGGCTGTTCAACCGGTGATCTGCTGAACTATTTTCACCGGAGGAAAGGAATTCCGGTTGATAATCTGGCCGGAGTGGAACCTGACAGAGAGGCCGCGGCATACGCCAGGGAGCGTTTCGGGCTGAATATCTCCCCTTCACTGAACGATACAATTGACGGAAAGATAAAGTTTGATCGAATAGTATTGTGGCACACCCTTGAACATATTCACGCCATTCACGAAACCCTTGAATATGCCGCTCAACAGCTTACACCGGACGGAGTACTCATTATTGCCCTGCCCAACCCGGAAAGTTCCGATGCAAAACACTACCGGGAGAACTGGATAGCCTGGGACGCACCTCGACATCTCTACCACTTTGTACCCGAAACCCTTGAAAAGCTGCTTGAACTCCATAAATTACGGGTCGTCAAACAGCTGGCCTACCTTCCGGATACACTGTACAATACCTTCCACAGCGAAAAACTTCTCTGCAAGAGAGAGAATAGAGGGTTTCATGCTCCGCAATTGGGAGCGGCAGGGCTGAAAGCGATCACGGCATCGGCCATAGGGTTTCTATGGCCGATGAAAGCTTCAAGTATTGTGTATTTTGTGAAAAAAAAGACTAAAAAGACAACAGGGACGGCAAGGAATAATAAATAGAGCTTCCGAGCGACTTGTCAAAGAGGAAACTGCATGTTGATTCTAAAGTTTCTATTTTTTAAAAACTGAACAAAAATGGCCTGACTGATAAAAGGATACGATTGAGCTCATCTTCATTATGCCTCAAAAGCTCATGCTTCCATAGCTCGCTTTTGTTATCGGGACAACCTAATGCAAGAGTTTCACCGATTATTTCGAATGTTTTTCTTTCTTTTTTCTTTGCATCTCTGAGGTTTTCCGGTTCAGTAAGTACTCCAAGAACAAATACCCTGCCTTTCAAGTCATCCGGAATCGCCAATGTTACCCGCCTTAGCCGATCTTCGTAAGATCGCCCTTCATAACAATCAAAATCAATCAGCATAATGGTAATACATGCGGTATATTTCTGCATTTCCGAAATAAGTTCCGTCTTGAATTTTTGTACTACAGTTAACCAGCCGCCAGCAGGTTTATCGACTTGAATGGCTCGGTAGTTAATGTTCGGGGAAACCATAAAACCGTTTGCAATTTCTTCATCAGCCTTATCTTCCGGCAAAATAATTACATGCGGCTTATACCTGTTGATGCTCATAGCTCTATATCTCCGCGAATCAGAGTATCAGCAGGATTGCCTTTAAAGGGTATATCGCTAAGCAATCTGATGAGTGTGGGCTCCAGATGACTTTTACGGTCAAGAGCAAAGATATTGTCATTCGAAAACTTGCGAATAGCTTCCTCATTGTGCGAGGTTACCAGAATCTGGCCGCTATCTTTGAACGACCGGCGCAACGCTATTATAAAATGTCCAACCTCTGACAATGAAAGGAAGTTGTCTGGTTCGTCCCAAAAGCAGAAAAGCGGACCATAAAATTTATTGGCCGCAATAACAACAGCACAAAGAAAAAAGCACTTTTCACCGGCAGACAACTCATCAAAGTCCAGTTTAAGTGTTGCTTTGTTTGCTTCAAACTGAATAACCATACTTTTGGCATCTTCGCCAATCACTTTGTTCTGAATATCCTTGATATCAGGCATCACTTCACGAAGATACTTGTCAAGCTCAGTATAAGCTGCGGGATAAAAACTGAGCAATCCAGAAAACCATTCTCCGAAGTTTGAACCTTCACGCCCGATTTCAAAAGTTTCACCACTGGATTTTCCTGTTATCCATTTCGGGATTGGTTCTAAAATAATCATGTTGGCAAGCCATGTTCTGAAAATACGCAGAGGATCAGTTTCTGATTTTTCCTGAATTACCGGAAGAGCAACAAGATGCCAGTCAACCGAAAATTGAGGCTCATGATTTTTCGAGTTTTTGGCAAGGGTAACGGAAGCATCTTTTCGAATATAAACAGGTTTTTCAGAAACTATCAGTTGCTCTTCAATAACTCGAAGCTGTTTGAATGTTTCCGGTAAATCAAAAGCGAGCACATATTTGTATACTATCTGATCAAGCAATATCTCTATTTCAAAGCGCATCGGTACATCAGACCTTCCTCTGGAAAAATCTCTGGTCTGCACAAGTTCTTTTACTCTGTTTGCACCACGCCCGATAGATTGAAATATCGCCAACACATAAGATACTGTGGATTTACCCGACCCGTTTTTCCCTATTAAAAGAGCTGATTGCATATCGCTTAAATTCAGCTCAAAGTTTTCGAGACATCTGTAGTTGTGTACGTAAAGCCTTTGGATCATCGTAAAGCAATTTTCGTTTAATCAAGCAACATATCCTGAGTGGCCGCTAACATGAAAATGCGAAAACTCACAATTGGATATGACAGCAAAATACCTGAATTAATGTTCCTGTCAATCATCCTTTTTCTGCGATCATAGCTTTTGTGCGCCCCAACGCTTTTTCGAGCTGAACGCTTGCGACAAGATAGTCGTAAACCGCCTCCAGATAGTTGGTTTTGGCCTTGTTGAGCTGCAGTTCGGCATCGGTCAGTTCAAGACGGGATCCGATACCCTCCCTGAAACGCAGCAGCGATATGCGGTAGCTGCGCTCGGCGACGCTTATGGTTTTGGACTGCACTTCTATTCTCTTCTGAGATTCCCTGAAGTTTAAAAGCCTTATCTCAACTTCAGCCCTGATATTGGCCTTGAGCTCTTCAAGCCTTGAACGCGTCTGAAGACGGGATATTTTTGCCTGCTGGATTTTGGAACTTATGCGGAAACCGGTGAAAATAGGCAGACTGACCTGAATACCGGCAGAAGAGGAGACCGGCCAGCTGGAATCGGACAGGCGGACATCATCGTCGAACGCCGTCTGGGATTCCAGTTTGCCGAATGCGCTGAGCACCGGAAAACGCTCGGCACGGGCGGCGTTGACTTTTTCACCCTCCGCCTGAACCTGAAGATCAAGCTGACGGAGATCAGGCCGTGAGTCGAGCGCCTCGCGATAGGCTGAAGCGATATCGGATGGATAGGACGCATTGGTGACATCAAGCCGGCCGGTCAGCACGACGTCACTGTCGGCCGGTATGCCCATGACATTTTTCAGTTTCGTCATGGTGATCGCCACCCGGCTTTCCGCCCTGATCAGATCGGGACGGAGATTTTCAACTGAGAGAAAGGCTTTAAGGGTATCGATATCGGCGGCAACACCCTGGCGGAACATGGCCCGTGTATCTTTTCTCGACTCCTCCCAGCGCGCGATGCTCTGCTCTATCAGTCTCAGTTGATCCTTTGATATCAGGGCATCGAAATATGAGATCTTGATATCGGCGACGACAGCCGCTTCGGCGTTCCGGTAAGCCTCTTCACTCATCCTGCGGACAATACCGGCGGCCTTGATGCCTGCAATGGCCGCTCCGTCGAAAATCTTCTGCCGGACGTCAAGAGTACCGTGTCCCGCATTGTCGGAGCTTGTTTCAAGCGCACCGGTCGGAAAAAGCGGATTGGCAGGCAGAAGAAGCACGGAGGGCTTCAGGGTTCGGGTATAGGTAAACCCCGTTGAAACCTGAGGCAGCACCTCCGACCATGTTTCCCGGATTTTCTGGCCGGCCATCTCCCTGTCAAGCCTGGCGATTTCAAGCGCCCGGCTTTTTTCAAGCCCGATACGGACGGCGTCGTCAAGCGTGAGGGATCTGGTACCTGCCGGATCAGCGGCGGCATGCAGAAGAGATGGCCCCATCAACAAAAAAAAAGGCACGACAACCAAAAGAATCATTCTCAACCGGATTACTACTCTTCTCATCTTATTTATATGATATAAACTTGGCAGATTCATTCCGACACGTAACAGATAAAAGACAGTACTCTCCCAAAGCATACAGGCATCAGGATATACTGATCAGGGAAGAGAGATATACGGCATTACCCACCTCTCATCTTCTCCTTTGCAATTATACTATTCTTTTAAGTCATTTCTGAAACAGCCGGACAATATGCAGGAACTTTCCTTGAGAAGAGATTGCTCTAAGATACAAGGAGCTGTCGCAGATAAATGTGGTATAACGTGAGCTTGACAACCTGACGCCAAAGTTCAGCCGACCGGGCAAAATACATCTGAAAAGTAAGGTCAGATTTACTTGCCGGTCGGTTGAAACACGATATCATTGATCCATAGCCAACATGCTGCGCAATTGTATAATAGAGGCAATATCGCTCGATATGAGCAGGCAATTGCGCACTCTTCAATTCTTTTGCTCAACTATCAACAATTCCTTGATATTCGAAATTGCCTGCTGACTGCGAATCGGGTAATGTACACCTGTCGTGGCTGTTATGTTGACGTTCGCCATGCGCTCAAAGACCATGACGATATCAGAGCCGCCGAACTGAAAGAAAGAGAACATTTCACCTTTACCGAGATGTCTCCCCACCAACTCTTTTTTCAGCTTTTTGTTCAGCAGCGCCACCTGCTGAGCATAATCAAGACCTTTTATTTCTTCCGGCGTCAGAACTACAGGCTTATGTCCATCAGCCTCTGGTGTTACAAAGACGACAGAAGAGACCTGCGCCATACCCATAGGGAGAACTGCTACTTTTCCGACAGGCGATTCCATGACCAGAAGTCCGCGACACTGCACAAATTGATAGCCTGTAGGGTCATCGGCATCAAGGTATCTTCTGGGAATAATCGCTCTCGCCAGAGTTGAGTTTGTCTCCTCCTCTTCCTCTTTTGTCAGTTTCTCCAGTTCTACATCAAGGTAGACCTGCCCGGGAATAAACCTGGCTTCGAGTATCTTGCCTGAAACTGGTGCATGCTGACGATGGTAGTCAAAAACATTCAGAAAGCTATGGCAAAAGAGACCACCAGCGAAAGTATCCTTGTAAACACTATCCTGCAGCAACTCTTCAATTGACCACTCGATGTGCTTGACAACAATTGAAGGCGGGGCAGGCAGCGGTTCTCCAACGCCAGTGCTGACAGCCCATTGGCCCACAAAGGTCGATTCAGCAGGAAATACGATCACCCTGTCATTATCAGGTTGCGCAACCGGACGCTGCACATCAATATCCTTGAACTGGCGGGCGAACCATTCGTTGAACGTTTTGTACTGCTGCGGCTCTTTTTGAAAGTCCTGCCAGGCATACTCGGGACCATATTTATAACTCTCCAGATACGTATTCGAAGCTGGTGTGTCCAAAAACGCCCCCCACTCTATGGCAAACTCACGCAACCAGAGTGAGATTGGTGAGAGCATTTCTCCTTTCAATGGCGCAACCGGACTTTGCAATGCATCCAGTTCCGACTGGTTGAAATAATAATAAAACTGTGTGATTCTCAGATAATCAGTCCGTTCATGCAGCTTCTCGCCATTCCAATCCCAAACCCGCAGCTCCGGCATCCAGGTCACCAGTTCATCAACATAATAGTAGAACTGATAGAGATTATGAATCTTGTCCAGCTCGGGGACTCTCTGCATGCTGACATTTTTGATAGCGCTCTCGAAAGAGGTGGAGTAATAATTTTCTTCTATGATTTTCCTGAGTTTTTTTGTGGCTGGCTGTTTGGGATCATAGGCTGTCCCTGGCGGCGGAATATCCTTAAGGAACTTCGGAGCCTGAGGCGGAAACGATGTGGCATCTGATGCGACCCTGCCTTTTATTGCTGGCTCTGGAAAAGTTTCCGCCCGTTGCAATGCCTGACTCAGATCCCCGGCTGTCGCCAGACGACTTCTTGCACTTCCAGATCCATTTCGACGTTTGCTGCTCATATCTATCCCCCTTGATTTCGTGATGGGAAATATCTCCTTCTTTTAAAGCACTCAATGCACTGCCGAACCTTCAACTCAATTATAATGGCCTCAGCGCTCAATTGCAGCATCCATGGGCGTGATGGATGGCTGCATAATGCTTTGCTTGACTTGTTTGTACGCACAATTCCTTCTGAAGCAGCTCAAGCAAGATCTTTCCGCTATTTTCCAGATCAATCAAAGGAGCCCCTTCGTCAATACCATGGTAGTTAACCGGTGGCCCGAAGCTTGTTGTAAAGAGCGCCCCGGCAGTAACCAGTTCAAGGTAACCATGAGCATCTGTCGCTCCTCCAGTCGCCTGCATCGGACAGTTGTTGCCCATGATAGCCCGATAGGCTGTATTGATGCGAAACAAATTGTCGTCACGAAGCGAGCGGATATCCGGCCCGAAAACGGTTGCAGTCTGGAACATGAGCTTTTGACCGCCAGCCTCTGCGTGATAACGATCGATGAGTTGCTCGAAGATGGACTTGAAGAGGCTCTCACCAGTCAGCTTGCCCTCTTTGCCATCCCATCCAATGCCATGATGACCGATGGCATAGCGAATATCGAGTCCCAGCGTGATCATTGTTCCTCCTTTATCGTCAGCTTGGATGAGCTGTGTCAGTGCGTATGTTGTCCCATTTCCCTCCTTGAAGACCGTGTCGAAACGCTGAAGCAGATCGGGATGGTTTTCACCGAACACCCGTGTGCCAAAAGCCCATCTGATAAACCGGCACATTTTGCCATTATGGTTATTGGCAAGAAGACCACGGTCGACAAGGGAGGCAAGGAAATTAGTGAGCGAAACGACCGGATTGGCGCCATTGGCACGATTCTGCTCCGGAGCGGAACCATGTTGCGCACCAGCAACTTTAGCGGTGATCACAACCTCGGAACCCGAGTTGGTAACACTGATATCGGCAGGATGATAATCGGAGTCATCAAACGGATATGCCCGATACCAGGTTCCGACATTATCAGCGAAGTACTTGAGCAATTCTGTTCTACCGGCAACATGCGCTTCAGCCGTGACCGGAATCATGTTTGCAGGAGCAGGTGGAGTACTCAAAGTGGCAATGAAAAGTTGGCTATCATTGCCCTCAATAGAACCATCATTAGCATGGATGGAAAAGGTCGGTCGCTCGATACCCTTTTCAGCCCGCACGCTCCAGTATGCGTCAAACACGATACCGAAAGCCGGTTTTGCACCGGGAACGGCATCAAAATAATGGGGCGTTGCCATATCAGTCTCCTCCGATGTATCATAGAGCACTTCAAGGGTGACATTTTCAAGGGCAGTTTCATTTGCGGAACGTAGGGCACGGGTAAAAGCCTCGAATGCCACAACAGCAGGGCCCTTGTCGTCAATAGAGCCCCGTCCGATCAGAAAGTCAGTCGGTACGCCATTGTAGACACGGGTTTCAACACGCGGCTCAAAGGGATTCCAGTCATCGTTGCCGGGCGGCACGGTATCAAGATGGCAGATAATCGAAACTTTTCGCGGCCCTTTGCCTGCGCGAAAACCGAAAACCCTATACTTTGGAAGATCACTTTCATCACCATCATCATCACTCAGCCATTCGAACGAGCGCATCTGCAAAGCCTCATCTTTACCCCCATTGTAAGTATCCATTTTTTTTATGAAATGTGCCAGAATCTTATTCAACTTGCTCTGCACATCTTTCTCTTTTTCCGGTGTCCCATCGCGCCATGTCTGTAATTCGACTAATTCAGACGTATCATTGATAATGATATCCTGCCATTTGTTATCTCCGGAAGTGTTTGATGTCGTTGATGATGAATTTGTCATATTCCAGACTCCTTGTTGTAGATTTTATTTCAATATAAAATTACTTGTACAGCCGAACTTTGAAGACAACACTACCATATTTCCTCTAAAAAATTTATAACACCAACTTGATCTATCGAACTATCATATCATGTAACAAGGCAACCTTCAGACAAATAACTGAATATTTATTCATATTTAAAATCTTCTTTCTCTAAGTATAATTATTTAAAACCGAAATAATTACAAACTAAACAGAAACACGTTGAAATAAAGATGGTGTAAAATATGGCGTAGCTGATAGATATATTTTTGGATAAATAATAGATGATGATGGATATGTTATTTTGAGATGAAATAATCGCCTTATCAAATAGATCTGTGAACTTGAATTCAAAAGAGGACAGTTTATAATTTTTGTTGAATTATTTTCTACTTGGTTGATCAGGGAATAACCTTGATAGTTAAGCAAATTAGATTTTATTTCCCGGTTACAATAACCCATTTCAACACAATATCCAAGAAGAGCTTCCCATTGATATTTATTAAAATTTTTAGAGTCATCCCGGAAAGATAATTCAAATCCTATCTTTTCATCAACTTCTTTTCCAATATTGATATTCAAACAAAAGCGATCAGCGAGTTTTGACCATATATTAAAAAATTGACATAACATTTTAATTTTTCCGGGCCAATTGATAGCATTCAAAAATCGAATAATGTCATTAATATTGTCAATATTTACTACCATCCTAACAAAGTTAGCATTACGAGATATCATCATTCCAATTATAATAATCTTTTTCACTCCAAACATACCTTTTACCACATCAATACAGTTTTCCAAATTATTCAGTACGTCATCATCATAATTATCTATCATCATATACGAGTTTATCTGCGTCATCAAATTCGTAACTTTATTTCCATACGATTTTATAGCCAAATTATCCACACAAATAAACGGATTAAAGAAAACACATGGTTCCGGAATGATGGAAGGGTTTTCCATTAAATCATACTCAAAACAAACATCATCCAATGGACCACTGGGGTTATCGGCTAATATATTTATTTCCCACAACCGCATAAAGCGGCTTATTGTATCATGATAATAACGGTCATGAAATTGGTCATATACAGGAGATAAAATTATATCCGGACCATTATTTGCAAGCCTTGATGATATCATAAAATCAGCAGACTTGCTTTCTGACGCAAGGGGGAGTTCAAAACCAAATGTTCTCAAACCAAATCCAGGGGAAAGTGATATTATTAAATCTTCAATCTTGTTAAGATATATTGACGATATGAGATTATCGCTGATATAAGGCACAAGTGACTGAAACATTGAATAAAAGTAATGCATAACAATATTAAAATCAATATTTCATAAATTATATTCTTTTTTTTAGGAATAAATGCTCATAACCATAAAACAACTATTCTAATCACTCATAGTCATATCTTCACAAAAAAAAGCATTTACCATGAATATCAGTAAAGCAATTTTTTAATAATATCTATAGACATATTAACTGTAGCATCACACCATTTTTTATCTGGCGAATACATATCCCCATTTGCTCTTAATGCACGAGCAGGACAACCACCAGCGCAATTAAACCTCATTACGCAATTATTGCACACGTCCATATTATCAATATATCTATAGCTTAATCTATCAACTTGATTTTTATTGATAACAATTTTTTGTTTTTCAAGATCAATTTTTCCTGAAAAAAAATATTTTGAATACGGATCGCTCGGCTCTGTAACTTCTGTACACGCACTGATATAACCACTTATTGTAACAATTTTATTAGTGCCACATGCACCACAAAACCGGGTGCGTTTCTTCAATGAAATTGGCAATTGGTTACTTTTTAAGGAAATACCTAAGCCTCTTGCACGTATAAATAGGTGAGTTAGTTCATCACAAAATTCCTCGGGATATGGGGCAAGCAATTCATTATCTTTTGCTCTTCCTGTTTCATTTAGAGGCTCAATTTGAATATTTTGTATTTTATTAGCGAGAGCGACATCCAGAATATTACTTATATATTTAAGCGAGTGCCTTGTTACTGTTGATCTCATAACTACATAACAACCACCAGCAAGAAGTTTTGCAATATTACTTATTGCAATATCATAACTATTTTTTCCTCCGATGAATGGCCTCTGCATATTGTGAACATCTTTACTTCCATCAATACTGACCATAACCTCACTTTTATATTCACAAAGAATATCGCATACTTTAGAAGATAATGTTCCATTTGTGGTTACAGCTACAACTGGCTCAATATATTGAGCCCTGCATTGATCTGAAAAATATTTTACTATATCTATAAACAAATTCTCATTAACTGTAGGCTCTCCTCCACCAATAATAGCTAATCTGCATTGCTGAGTATTACCTAAAAATTTTTTATACGTATAACCGTCACTCGCAATTATATTACCTATAGTATCATTGATTGCAACTTTATAATATTCTTCATCGATATATCCCTTTGCATCATTAGCATTAGAATAACAATAGATGCATTGAAGATTACATTTTGAGGATGGGCTAATCAACAATGTTGGTATATATTTTTCTTTTTTTAATTCTTCACCACAAACCACACCACTATTATATAAAATATTGTCACGAATCATTTGAGATAGGAATACTGACGCATTTTCATTTCCGACAATATTACCAATATCATCAAGAGAGATAATATCTTTTTTAAATATATTATTGTATAGCAAGTTGGAAAGATGTATTGCCTTATTATTATTTGAATTAAAAAGACATGTATTGGTACTATTTCTGGAAATCTCGACAACACCATCTTTTTGCACAGTATAACTATCGCAATCGCTTAATACATGATCTTTTTTCTTGTTATCAATTTCAGACAAGAGCGCAATTGATTTATACATAATTCATTGTATTAAATATGGATAGAGTAAAGCCATATTCTTACCCGGCAACACAATGCCGGGCAAGAATATGTTAATTTAACCACCACAAAGATTATAACTACAATCAGCAAAGATTATAACTACAATCAGCAGAATCAGTTGCGGTACTTACCTCACTTAACTCTTCAGCAGCCGTTTTTAACTCTTCAATAGTAAATGTACCAAACAAAGCTTTACATTCCGGCTGGGCAGATACCAATTTGATAAATTGACTTGCATTCTCTACTGACATAAAACCTCCTTGATTTATGGTTTTTGTTTAATACGTGTGCAGAATATTTTAATCTGCACACAACCTTTATTTATGAAAGAAATTGGATTAATTTAACAATCCTTTATTGCGCTACCCACAAGACATACCTGTTTACTATTCAATAGCTAAAAAACACCAGCGAGCTATATCCTCATGTGCAAATGAAAACTGCTATTTATATGCGTACAAAATAATTACTCAGACATTCACAAAAAGAAGCTCCCACTATCATTCAGAAAAAGGCCAGATGGGACACAACAGAACAGACACCACCTGTCAATCACATCTCTTTCACGTCAAAATATACGTATATTTTACAATAAATATACCAAAAAGAAATATTTTTCGAACCCCCTGAGAATGCCGTGAAATTTATAAAATTGCGAAATCAGGGGTATCAGAGGTTCAGCGGATGTTCTGGTAGTGTTTCACCTTGCCCGAAGAGGTTACTGTTTTCGGAACAAGAGGGGGCTTGCAGCTTTTTCAAAAAAAGTCAGGGTTTGTAACGCTCATTCCACAAAAGTCCGAGGCGTTCCCTGATATACTTTTCACGTCCTTCATCTCCGGGGCGGTAATAGGCCTTCGGCTCCATGCCATCGGGAAAATATTGCTGCCGGACAAAGTGGGCGGGATGACTGTGCGGATATTTATACCCGGCACCGTACCCTTCGGTTTTCATAAGCCTTGTCGGCGCATTGCGCAGATGGAGCGGAACCCCGGGATCCAGCATCGACTTTGCCTCACTCATGGCCTCATTGATTCCCTGATAGCTTGCGTTGGATTTCGGGGCGGATGCAAGGTAGGTGACTCCCTGGGCAAGATTGATTCTCGCCTCAGGCATACCGATCACGGCAACCGCCTGAAAGACCGAAATGGCAAGCGTTATGGCATAGGGATCTGCATTGCCGATATCTTCGCTCGCAAAGATCACCATCCGGCGGGCAATGAATTTGGGATCTTCACCTCCCTCGATCATGCGTGCAAGCCAGAAAAGCGCGGCATCGGGATCCGAGCCCCGCATGGATTTGATAAAGGCGGAGATGATGTCATAATGGTTCTCCCCCCCTTTGTCGTAGACCGGCGCCTTGTACTGCAGGGCACGCTCAAGCAGCTCCCTGTTCAGTACCACTTCTGAAGCTCCTTCCGGAAGAAGGGAGATGGCCGCCTCAATGGCGTTCAATGCCTTGCGGGCATCGCCTCCTGAAAAGCCGAGCAGAAAATCGAGGTCGGTAATTTCAATGGAGAGCTCCCTTAACAGACGATCCTCTTTCAGTGCGCGCCGGATAACCATCTCAATCTCCTCACTACCCAGAGGCTTGAGAATATAGACCTGCATCCTGCTTAAAAGCGCTCCATTCACCTCAAATGAGGGGTTTTCAGTTGTTGCCCCGATAAGCACGATGAGCCCCTGTTCAATCGCATGGAGCAGAGTATCCTGCTGCGCCTTGTTGAAGCGGTGAATTTCATC
>Ga0268284_1000601_pt1 | contig 22931 bp, 21 predicted proteins | sample saktaG_14_FD_190137 | JGI IMG/M metagenome (GOLD analysis project Ga0268284, IMG submission 190137) | Saline water microbial communities from Sakinaw Lake, British Columbia, Canada - sak_2013_06_06_40m | ecosystem: Environmental > Aquatic > Non-marine Saline and Alkaline > Saline ...
GCAGCAACTTCACATACCCAGACACAATAGACATGATGACACTAGAATTCAACATAACAGTAGACCAAAACACACCAGCAGGAACAAAAACAGCACTAGTAACAATAGCATGCGCACAAAACTAAAGAGTTGAATGTGTTTGGTGGGAATTACAAGAGAAATACAATAATGATAGGGCATATAATGATTAGTGATTATGGAGGATGTTAAGAAAATGGTATCAAATAAAACATTGGCTTTGTTCATCGTCGCAACAATAGTAATAAGCCTTGGAGGCACCATCCTGAGCCTTAACAAAATTGAGGATCTAGTATTACTTAAAAAAGCAGCTCCTGTAAAGATGCCTTCAACTGGACTGGCTACAGGCATCGGCCAAGTTGATCTTGACATTGGAACAGCAGCTAATTGCGTAATAGACAGCAACGTAACATTCGGATCAGGAATGCCAACAGGAACAATAACACTAAGCACAAACGCAACAGCACCAACAGGATTCAGCAATGACTGCACATCAAACGCAGCATGCAGAGGAATGATGATAAACAACACAGGAAACGTAAACCTAAACGTAACATTCAAAACAGACGTCAACGGAACAACACTACTAGGAGGACCAGGAGCAAGCAACGACGACTTCCAATACATGCAAGTAAACGGAACCTATGAATCACCAGCATTACAAGGAGGATGCGTAGCAGGAAACAGAACATACTGGGGAAACGCCAACGAAACAGAAACAACAATATGCAGCAACTTCACATACCCAGACACAATAGACATGATGACACTAGAATTCAACATAACAGTAGACCAAAACACACCAGCAGGAACAAAAACAGCACTAGTAACAATAGCATGCGCACAAAACTAAAAAGAGGGGACGATGCGACGATTAAATTCTAAAATAAGATTAGTGATGTTCATATTATTTGTTTGCATCCTCTGTCCGATTCCTACGCACGGCCTCGGCGTAACACCCAGCAGAGTCACTTGGGATTTTGAGCCTAATAAAGTGTATGAGGGATATGCCTGTTTTCTTATCAGCAGCATAGCGAGATTAAGATTTGAAATTGCAGGAACATTCAACAATAGCCTTGTCATCAATAGCCTTGATGAAAACAACGAAATCATAATCGATGATAAGAATAACTGCGTAACTTACAAGCTTAAACTCCCGGCAACTGCCAACCCTGGACCGCAGCGAACAAACCTCAATGCATTGGAGATTCCTGATGAGACTAGCGGATCAATATTCGCAGTAGTCAAGATACAGCATCAGATAGATGTTATCGTCCCTTACCCTGGAAAATACCTGACGATTGATGAATTCTCAATTCCTAACGGAGCAGCAGGAGACTCCATGCCAATCACTGTGAGTATCACAAGCAAGGGCACAGAAATAATCAATGAGGCGCAAGGAACAGTAGTGATATATGACAAGGACAACAGCATCATAGGAAGAATGCTAACGAGCTCAGCCAAGAATATACGACCGCAGGAGACGAGAATCCTGAAAGCATCATGGGATTCAGGAACTTACAAGTCAGGCAATTATCACGCAACCCTCAGATTAGCATATGATGGAAATTATGCGAATGCCAGCACTGCTTTCAAGCTCGGAGGGTTGGAAGTCAATATGATAGATTATTCGAGCGAAATAATAATTGGAGGGATAAGAGAGTTCTCTGTGACTGTCGACAGCATATGGAGCGAAATCATAAAGAACGCAAAAGCTATCGTCACAGTATACAACACATCTGACGACTCTTCCCAAATTATCTCACTAGAGACTCTCACGAGACAGTTGCCGCCTTGGGGAACTGAAACCCTGACAGGATACCTTGACACTTCAAAGCTCAGCGTGCGCAACTACACGATCAAAATAGACTTTTCCTACGATGGCGAAGCTAAAGAATACTGGCGCAACCTCAGCATAATAAATGAACCGAAGCCTGCGAAGGAAGCGAAAAAAGGGCTTGCTTTGAATCTCACAACGATCATGCTCATTGCGCTCGGAATCATGCTAATAATAGTGATCATAGTCCTTGTACTCACATTTATCCCAAAGAAAAAGAAGGAACAACAAGGAAAGTAATACAATAATACAAAAAAAACAAAAGCCTGATGATTTCTCTGAACATATTCTGATTTCTGATATGAGAGCTTCTTCAAAATCATCATAGTTCTTCTCTCTATCTTTTTAGAAAGTTTTAAATACGTCATAGAGAAAGGATTGTCCGATGGAAGGTTTGAAAAAAACCGTTATATTGATAGTTTTAGCTCTCGCTATATCGCAGGCTTTCTTCACATCAATATTTGTATTCAGGCAGGTAGATGAGTTCAATGCAAAGGAACACATCATAACGACTGGCCAGGCCAGTGGGACGGTCGGCTTCTGCATAAACCAGCCGCCTGTGATAAACACATCTGATTGCCCTCTAAATGCGACGCAAGGGACTCCTTATGACTGCTGGCTGAACATGACAGATCCTGACCATGGAAGCGTCAGCTATAACGCTTACTTCAATTCCATCAACCGCTTGTTTAGCACTAGCAACTCAAGCCTCTTCAACATAACCTCTGACGGCTATATTTATTTCTTGCCTGGCAACGACGATGTGGGTGACTACACAATATCTTTCCGCGTTAATGATGGGATGGGCTGCTCCAACAGTGAGAGCTCAGCACCCTTTAACCTGGAGGTCATAAACATCAACGACCCTCCTGTATTCGGGTCAATAATCCCTGAGCAGAATTACAGGGCCGGAGAGATACTTCACGCGTTCTTCCTTAATAATCATTTCTCAGACCCTGACCTTGACCCTTTGACCTATTCTGTGAGCGGCAACAGCCTGATCACCATCAACATTCTCAACTCCAGCGAAGTGCTGATAACAGCCGAGACTTGCAACATAACTGAATTGGTCATATTCAGCGCGTTCGACCCTTATGACGAGACCAACTCCAGCAATGCTGTGGTGATAAAGTGCGAAGAAAACCAGGAGGAAGCCGATGGCGGCGTAGGCTCTGGAGACAGCGGTGGAGGCGGCGGTGGCGGATCATCCAAGCCTTGCATATCAGAGTATGAATGTTTTGACGTGCGCATCTGCCGCAAGAACAACACCAAGATCCAGATGTGCGTCGACACAAAAGGCTGCAAAGATGAGCGCTATATCACAGTGCCATGCAAATACGAGGAGCCAAGGATCTGCAATGAGAGCTGGAACTGCTCTGATTGGGAGCCTTGCCTGCCGAACGGCACCCAGTATAGGAATTGCTCGGATTATTATGGTTGCGGCACTGACAAGTTCAAGCCGGTGAATTCCCGTTCCTGCGAATACGTCGGAAGCTGCGATGACGGGATCATTAACTGCCATGACGGCGGATGCGAAGAAAGCATCGATTGCGGTGGGCCCTGCGCCCCATGCAAGAGCATAGAAGTGCCCTATCCTTTCAATGAGGAGCAGGGCATCGGGATCTATATCCTGACAGGGATAATCCTTTTGTTGCTCACAGCGATACTAGTATACCATTATTTCAGGAAAGAGATTAATGAAGCGCTCGCCAAAGCAGGCTGGCTCATAGGAAAGAAAAAGAAAAAGCAATCCCTCATATCCAAGGAGGACAAGAAGAAGCTCCTCGTGGGACTTGCTGAGCTTGAGAAGAAGATCGGCCAGCTGGAGCTTCCAGATATAGTCAGCAAGTATTCAGAGCTAGAAAGATATTACCTAATTAAGGCTGTGGATAGCAAGGAGCTGGATGCTGATTTCGACCAGCAGAAGCTGCAGAAAGCGATTGAAGGAAAGAAGAGAAAACTCATACCAGTACTGAGGAAAATTTTCATCTCCATGTTCTCAAACACGCAGAAGATCCTCATCACAAAAGAGCTGATAACCTATACAAACATTCGCATGCTCATAGAGGAGCTGAGAAACATGGTACTCCAGACAAGCGAATCAGAGCCTGGAGACGCTGCAAGAGAGACTATTGAGTTCAAGGCACCTGATAACGCTCCCGGCGAAGAAAAGCTCCTGATATCCATCATCAACACATACATAGCGCTCCAATTCGTAGAGATAGAAGTTGCTAAGAAGAAATATCTCGGCATGATATCGGATTATGAAAAGCTGGGGCTGAGCGAGCAGGAAGCTGTCTTCGAGCATCTTGGAAGGCTTTACAGCAACATAAGCTACGTTAACTCATGGGCAAAGCCCAAGCAATGAAGCAAACCCGCGTCGCGCAAGTCCAGCTATTCGAAAACCTTATTAATTCTGAGGCACAACCAGTATTTATGGCGCAAGAAAAAATAGTAGATGTGTCGGATCCTGCATTTACCAAGACAAAGATTGTTGCTACTATCGGCCCTGCATGCCTAGGCCAGGAAATCATAAACAAGATGATGGCTGCTGGCATGGACTGCGCGCGTATAAACACAGCCCACGGAGACTTCTCGCAGTATGAATCAATCATCAAAATGGTGCAAGAAGCAGGTGAAATCCCGATAATGATTGATGTGAAAGGGCCTGAGATAAGAGTCCGCACAGAGAAAGAGATTGTCATCCTTGCCGGCGAAAAAATCATGTTCGGATTCAAGAAGGGAGAGCTGCCCTATTTCAGCTTTGACTTCTCAAAAGCCCTTTTGCCAGGAGACACTGTGTTCTTTGACAACGGGCAGATAGAAGGAAAAGTTGCTGAAGTAAAGAAAGGCTCAGAGCCTGAAGTTCTTCTGCATTTCATGGAAGCATGCATAATCAAGCCTAATAAGGGGGTGAATGTCCCCTGCAAGAAGCTCAAGATGCCTTCTCTCTCTGATAAGGACAGGGATTCTGTGAAGTTCGCCATCAAGAACAGGCTGAGCTTCATCGCATTGTCGTTCACGCGCCAGAAAGAGGACGTCAGGGGATTGAAGAAGCTGATCGGCGATGCGCCGATAGGTGTGATCGCTAAGATTGAGAACCAGGAAGGAATAAATCATATTGATGAAATAATCGCTGAGAGCGACGGCATAATGGTCGCAAGGGGAGACCTTGGCGTCGAGATCCCTCTCTCTAAGATCCCTTATCTCCAGAAGATGATTGTCCAGAAGTGCAATACAGCAGGAAAGATTGTGATAGTGGCGACCCAGATGCTCGAATCGATGATCATCTCTCCGACACCGACGCGGGCAGAGGTCAGCGATGTGGCCAACGCAGTCGTGGACGGAGCAGACGCAGTCATGCTTTCAGGCGAGACTGCTGTAGGGAAGTATCCTGTCAAGGCTATCGAAGCCATGCGCGACATCAGCGTTGAGATGGAGGACAAGATAATCCCCTGCGTCCAGCCAAAAGAAAATGTCAGCATGAGCGAGGAGGTAAGCGGGGTGGCTGCAAAGCTTGCCGTGAACGCGAAGGCCACAAAGATTGTCTGCGTCACGCGCTCAGGCTTCACCGCCAGGCTGATATCAAGGTTCCGTCCGAACATCCCGCTCATAGCCATGACTAATTCAAAAGAGGCGCTCCTGCAGATGAAGCTGACATGGGGCGTATTCCCAATCCTGATGGATATCATACCGTCGAAAGCCATCATACCGACAGTCGCAGACTATCTCTTCTCAAGGAAGACGCTGGCAAGGAAGGACCTGGTCGTGTTTGTCGGAGGCATAAGGACCCTGCAGCCTTCGGTGGCAAACGTCGTCGAGATCCACAACATCGGAGACCTGCTCGACTACAAGAAGAAGTTTATTGAGAACTAAGAGCTAGGCTATAATGAGATTATAAGAATAAGAAAAATAATCTTTAACTTTTTCTCTTTTTTCATCAAGCGCGCCTATATCGCAGAAGAATCCTATTCTGGAGCGGTCGACCAATGAAAAAGCTTCCTCTGCTATCGATTATTCTGACCTTCTCTGTCCGAAAAGCTTATAAATAAGTTAGTTAAGTAAGCTTACTAAGTTAATTAAGCTAAGTTATCGATAACGTTTTTGCTTCCACATGGTCAATATCAATATCGAAATCCCTGAAGAGCTTCACAAGAAGCTGAAATTCTCGTCTGCTGTTAAAGACCAGACTTTGAAGGATTACATAATCAATATATTGGATGAGAAATCAAAGGAGACCAAGACAAAGCTATGAAAAAGCCATCAAAGGATACTATTTCGAAAGGGGGAGGGGAATCAGGTGTTGTAAATATCAACATCGAGATTCCTGACGAGATCCATAAGAAGCTGAAGCTGTCAGCGATAATCAACAATCTGACGCTCAAGGATTTCATAATACAAAGCCTGGAGGAGAGGACGAATGGAAAGAGATAGGCTGAGCCATTTCGCGCTGAAGAAAGCATCTGTTCTGCTAGCCTTAGCCATATTCATAATTATCCTCCTGGCATACCAGCTTGGCTCAATATCATTCTCCAATAGCCCGACCATAACCCCGATGAGCGACAAGAGGCCTGATACCAACGACACACTCACATGCGGCTGGAATGCTTCGGCAGATGTTACGCAGCAGAATGTGAGCTGGTTCAAGGACGGGATATCATTCAGGAACGACACCAACCTGAACACATCGCAATCAACCATCACCCAGGAAAGCACAGCGAGAGGAGAGGTATGGAACTGCAGTGTGACCATCACTAACGGAACAGATACAGTCGTGCTCTACTCCAATACGACCATAAAGAATGGCGCCCCTACAATCCCGATATTCATCAACAGCTCAGGCCAGGACATGGGCAACCTGACAACAATATTGGAGGATTTCGTGAACATCTTCAACCTATCATCCACAGATCCTGATGGGGACAAGGTCACATACGGCTCATGGGACCTGCCGCTGCCAACCGGAGCAAACCTCAACTCTAACACAGGAGTCATCACATGGACCCCTGACTATGACAATATTGACGTCAACATAACATTTTATGCAAAAGATAACCAGACCCTATTCGAGAACACCAACAAGTTCATCATGTTCATAGTACAGTATGTGAATGATAATCCTTTTTTCAGCCCTGCGCTCGCGAACCAGACTATCAATGAGACGCAGACATTCAATTACGCAATAAGCGGCATAGATGAGGAGAGCAACTTTCCGTTCAACTTCAGCATAAGCGTGAACCCGGCGCTTGACCTGACCATCAGCAACACAAGCAACACGAGCGCGCTCATAATGTTCACAACGAACAGGAGCGCGACATACGACGAAGCAGGCAACTACACAGTAACAATCACAATGAACGACAGCGCAGGAGGGAGCATCTCAGCCAATTTCACTCTCAGGATTAACCAGACAGACCTGGCGCCAGTGCTGAGAGACATCACCAACCAGTCAGGGACGCAGGGAGGAAACTTGAACTTCGCAGTCTATGCCGACGACGCAGACATAAATGACACATTGAATTTCAGCATCACCCAGATAAATTGCTCGACTGGCGGGCTCTGGACCATCAACACCACAAACTCAAGCCATAATGCTACAGGCACAGTGAACGTGAGCGTCCTCACAAACGACCATGTGATCTGCAATCATGTAAGAATCATTGTCATCGATGACGCAGGAGCTGAGGACTCACAAGACGTGTTCTTGAACATTTCTAACACAAACGATCCCCCAATCGTTGAAGCCCTCAGCTCCTACTTTTATAATACTGAGAACCAGACCAACATAAGCGACCTCTATGCCTACGCAGAAAGCAACTTCGTCTACAAAGTGAATGCGACAGACATAGACTCAAACACCTACGAAGGCGAGATCCTTAGCTACAGCGACAATTCGACTTTCTTCGTCATAGACCCGACAACAGGGCTCATCAACTTCACGCCGAACCAGAGTATGATAGGCAACCACAGCATCAACATAAGCGTGAGCGACGACGGGGGACTGATAAATTGGACTATCATGATGCTTGAGATAAGGAGCAACTCTGCGCCTGTGCTTTCAAGCATCGGAAGTCTCAGCTGCGCAGAAGACAGCCTCTGCTACTTCGGGATAAGCGCCACTGACGCTGACAACGAAGACCTGAACTTCACAAGCAACAACACAGCGATATTCAACCTGACCAACAACGCTTCCCAGAGTCCGATAGCAAGCGCCTATGTGAACTTCACGCCGAACCAGAGCGACGTCGGAAACTATTCCTTGCTAATAACTGTCAGGGACACGCACGGAGCCAGCGACACAGAAACCATAATATTCAGCATAAACAACACAAACGACGCGCCTGAGCTACAGGATTTCAATTTCCCGACATTGGTAGAGACCCATACCACCGTGATAACAATCTACGCTGATGATGATGACTACGACCTAATAGCAAGCTATGAGCACGTAAATTTCACGAACACCAACCTCAGCGGCAAGAGCCTATTCAACATAAGCACCCAACTGGACTCGGACACCAACAGGACCTACGGGAGGATAGTATTCACCCCGGGCGCAGACGATGATGGGAATTACTCTCTGAACATAAGCGTCATCGACTACTACGGCGCCACAGATTATCTTGTAAAGAATTTCACAGTGCTCAACAAGAGCGACCCACCCACCATCATCAACATAACTCCTTACATGATGGCTAATGGCACGCTTTCAACATCAATGATTGCCGCAGCCAATTTCTCACCATATAATCACACAAGCATAAACATATCAGAGAACCAAACAATAATCTATAACATCACTGTTACTGATGACTCGACTGCTCAGGGCAGCCTAAATTTCTCCTGGTTGATCAACGGAACCCTCAACAGCACCGCCCATTATCTTAATATCAGCTATGGATTCTTCTCATCAAGGCAGTACAACGTGACAGTCATCGTCAGCGACGACATGTACGAGAACTCATCATGGAGCTGGATTGTCAACGTCACCAATGTGAACAGGGCTCCGCTTCTGATAAACAACCTTGAGAACATAACAGTAAACACTACAGAGACCTTCTCTAACTATTTCAAAAACTCTCCTGTCACGCATTTCCTAGACCCTGATGACGACCTGGACGGCGACAACAGCTTTGACGACGATGAGACATCGCTCTTGACATACCTCTCAACAAATTGCGACGTAGCAAACCTGACGGCGACAGGCCATTCCCTTCGAGTGAAACCTGTTGAGGTGGGCTCATGCATAGTGGCGTTCACAGCCACAGATCCTGATGGGCTGACCAAGGTCAGCGGGAATGTGGTGATAAACGTAACTCTTGTGCCTAACGAGACAAGCGAGGTAGAAACACCCACCCCCAGCACAGGAGGCGGCGGGGGAGGAGGCAGCAGGATGGTCATCACCCCCACCCGCAAAGAGGAGCTGAAACCTCAAGCCATCGAGCTCGTAGTGCCTGATGTGGTGACAAGCTATGCCAACAGGAGCATAATAATCCCTATAATAGTCCAGAATACATGGAACTCCACGCTGAAAAAAATCACTCTTAATGCTAGCACAGAAAGCAAGGATGTGAGCTTCCTCTTCAGCAATGATTATTTCGAAACACTGACAGTAGGCCAGAAAGAGAATGTAAGCCTGCTTGTGAGCAACTACCGCTTCGGAGAGGATTTCAAGATAAAGATAATAGCTAACGTCACAGACCCTAAGACCTCAGACACAGCACTAGTCCTGCTAAACACGATAGAGCAATCAGAGATAGGACAGGAAGTCGAGACCAAGGTGACCTTTGCCCAGGACCTGCTCAATGAGAATCCGGAATGCCTGGAGCTCAACGAGCTGCTGGGAAAAGCAAAGGAAGCAGTCAGCAGCGGCGCAAAGCAAGAAGCTCTGAAAATTGTGGATGGAGTCATTGAGGGATGCAAATACCTTGTGAGCCTATCAAAGAAGACAGAGCAGAAGCCAGATACCATAATCCAGAAGATAATAAGAAAAGAGAACATGAAGATAATATTGCCATTCGTCATACTGGCAGGCCTGATGGCCATCATGATGATCAGCATAAAAAAGAAGAACAAGGCCTTGGGAGAGCAGAAGAAAAAAGAAGAAGCGAAAAAGAAAGAAGAGGAAAACCATCCTTATTGGCAGAGCTGATCAGCTCAGGGTTTCCTTGTGCTTTATCAGGGCAAATAGCTCATTGACAGGCTCGTAATAGGATTTTTTTCTCTCAGGATCCAGCTGATCATATATCTCCAATAATTCTTTGTAGGCCTGCTTGGCCTTCTCGATGTCCTTGTCAGACCAGCGCTTGGCATTGTCAAGCAGCACGTTCATCTTCACGATAGCGCGCTCATTCTCTGAGAGCACAGCCTCATCATTCTCAAACACATTCTTATGGTCTTCTGAGACAGACCGATGCAAAGCGTCCCTGAGCTTCTTGAAAAAGGATTTCTTATCATAGTGGAACACTATCAGGGCGTCCACGATCCCTTTGAAATCATTAAGCAGGATTTCGAGCTCTGGCTTTGAAAAAGAGCGGCTGAGATGCTCAATCTCTGCGACCTTCCCAAGCACCAGCTTGATCCGCAGATTCAGCTCCGGAGTGACATATACGCGCCTGAGCTCCTTCAGCAGCTCATCAGCAGTGAACTCATAATCCACACCAAGGTATTTCTTGAAGAAATCCCTCACCAAGTCATATATCTCCCGCTCAGAGATGAAAGCCTTGCCAAGGATGCGCTTTATCTTCACATCCACTGCTCTCTTGAGAATAAGCTTATTAGTAATACTATCTGATTCACCTCTTTTCTCCTCCATAATAACCATTACTGATGACTAAGTATATATAAAGTTTGCCACAGGGAGGGTCAACACTCGTACAAAAAAACTTTGTCCAGCCAAATTTCTTATATCTTGTTGCTGCTTTTTCAGTTCCACTTCGCATCGGCCGCGCCAGAATCATATCAAAACACGAATGAGGCGCGTTCGATGAAAAATAAAGTCAGGTAGGCCTCAAGACAAATGCCAAAAAAACTATTATGAATTGATATGACCGAATGCTCGCCGAATAGAATCCTTGAACGCAGCCGGGCAATAAGAAAAGTTTTTATATGAGTAATGCAGGAACAAGTTCTTAATGGAAAAAGAGGGTACTGAAGGGGTGAGAGATTTAGAGTTAGATGCAAAGATAAAGCTCTATCAGCTCAAGTTCGACGAGATACGAGCAGAGGTCGGCAAGACTGTCATCGGACAGAAAATTGTGGTTGACGGCCTGATTGAAGCCCTCATCAGCAACGGCCACACACTAGTAGAGGGAATCCCGGGAATCGGAAAGACCCTGCTTGTCAAGACCCTCGCAAGGATCACTGGCTGCGCATTCTCAAGGATCCAGTTCACTCCCGACCTCCTTCCGACAGACATAGTTGGAATAACGACCTACGAGGAAGGAAGAGGATTCTTCACAGTCAAAGGACCCATATTCGCAAACTTCGTGCTCGCAGACGAGATCAACAGGAGCCCGCCCAAGGTCCAGTCTGCCCTTCTCGAGAGCATGCAGGAACGCCAGGCTACCATTGGCAAGGAGACTTTTAAATTGCCAGCTCCTTTCTTTGTAATGGCAACCCAGAACCCGATAGAGAACCTGGGAACCTATAAGCTTCCAGAAGCCCAAGTCGACAGGTTCCTCTACAAGCTCGTGATGACTTATCCTGACCCAGAGGACGAGCTCAAGATCCTGAGAAACAACATAACTCTCGTGAACTTCGATGATTTCGACCTTCGCAGAGTCCTGACCCCTGATGAAATCATGCGAGCGCAGGAATTCGTGAAGCGCATTTACATCGACAAAAAGATCGAGAATTATATAATCAACATAGTGGATGCCACAAGAAAGCCTGCGAAGTACGACGTGAAACTAGGAAAGTTCATAGAAGTGGGGGGAAGCCCAAGGGCAAGCATCGCACTCTACATCTCATCAAAGGCCCATGCGCTCCTGAAAGGGAGGGGCTACGTCACAGCCAATGACGTCAAGGAGGTCTGCTATAATTGCCTGAGGCACAGGATCCTGCTCAATTTCGAGGGAGAAGCGGAAGGCATAAAAACAGACGCGATAATAAAAGAGATACTGGACAAGGTCCCGATAATCTGAACAGCAGGACCAGGTGGAATCATTGGCTGTAAAGGAACTTAAGCTTGAACTAAACCCTAGGATAAGGAAAGTCACTTTGAAAGCAAGGATTGACGTCCTCAACAAAGTCCTCGAGGGAAACTGGAACACCTTCTTCAAAGGACAAGGATTGGAGTTCGCAGGCTTCAGGTCATATACTTTCAGTGACGATGCCAGCAAGATAGACTGGGGGGCAAGCCTCCGGGCTCATGAGCTGCTTGTCCGAGACCTGGAAGAGTTCCACAATTTCAACGTCTTCTTCCTCTTGGATGTGAGCAACAGCATGCTGTTCTCATCGACAAGCAAGCTCAAGGCAGAGTACGCGGCAGAGCTGACTTTCAGCCTCTGCCATGCGGTGATGCAGGCAGGAGACGCCATAGGCCTTGGCATGTTCAACGACAAGCTCATCACAAGAATCCCTCCTGCGCTCGGAAAAGGAGTATATTATCGCATCAGCCGAGAGCTCATGAACCCTGATAACTACGGAGGCAAATTTGATCTCACAAAGGTCTTGCTGTACGTGAGCAGCTTCCTGCAGGACAGGAGCGTGATAATAATAATCTCTGACTTCATAGGGATGAAGGATAACTGGAATCGCTACCTGCAGATGCTCGCAGGCAGATATGACGTCATCGGGATAATGGTGCGCGACCCCAGGGATTCTGAGATGCCTGACACCGGAGGGCAGTTCCTCGTCGAGGATCCCTACTCTGACAGGAAGATGTTCATAGATTCAAGGCAGTACGCCAAAATCTATTTTGAATTCACAAAAAAAGATGAAGAACTTGTCAGGAACAGCTTTGAGAAGGCAAAACTTGGATTCATAAGCCTGAAGACAAACCAGGACTTCCAGGAGCCTATAATAAACTATTTCAGGAAGAGGATGGCGACCACAAGATGATAAACCTGACCTTTGACAACCCACTTTATTTATGGTATCTTCTCAGCATACCATTCCTAATTTATTCGCACTTCTATCTTTTAAAGCACACCAAGCAGAAAGCGATGAAGTTCGCGAACTTCGATGCGTTGAAGCGCGTGACTGGAGAGAAGCTTATAACAAAGAACATCATCTTGTTGATCCTCAGGAGCATATTGCTGACATGCATAATCCTGGCTGTAAGCGGCATGACAATATGGTACAGCGGACTGGTCAACCAGAATGATTTCATCATAGCCATAGATGTGAGCGCCAGCATGGGAGCGCAGGACATCCAGCCAAACAGGCTCGAGGCAGCGAAGAGCTACGCCAAAGAGATAATAGATAATCTTAAGACAGTATCAAACATCGGAGTGGTGACATTTTCAGGGACTACATTCATAGATAGCGCGCCGATAAATAACAAAGATACGCTAAAAAAGACCATCGACGCCATAGAATTATCAAAGGCCGGAGGCACAGACATCGCCGGAGCGCTCATCACAAGCACCAACATGCTGCAAAGCTCAGCAAAAGGAAAGACTATCATCATAATGACCGACGGAAGCAACACTGTCGGAGCATTCATATCTGACAGCGTGAAGAACGCACTTGATTACGCAAAAAAAAACCATATAATAGTGCACGCCATAGGAATAGGATCAGAATCAGGGCCCATAGGATACCTGCCCCAGTACTACAATGTGTCTGCCATCTATAACGAAAACACACTCCTTGACATCACCAACCAGACTGGCGGAGAATATTTCAGGGTGATTGAGAACGCAGACCTGCGAGAGGCAGAAGACAAGATGGAAGAAGCCTCAACCAAAGCCATGATACCAATAAGGATGAGCTACGGCCTGATGCTCATAGTGCTGCTCCTCCTCTTCGTCGAATGGGGACTCATCAACACAAGGTTCAGGAGGATACCGTAAACTATATTAACTAAGCATGACCTGATGTTTTCTATGATAACAACATTCCTCGTGGCAGTGATTCTCAGCTGGGTGATAGGCAAAGGCATCAAGACAGCCCTAGACATCATCAAGGAAAAAAAGCTGACATTCAAGATGTTTTTCTGCGATGGTCCGATGCCCTCAACGCACACCACGAGCGTCGTAGCTGTGGCAGCTGCCTGCATATTGGAGACGGGAATCTCCCCTGTATCAGTCCTTAGCGTAGTAGTGGCACTCCTTGTCATGGAAGACGCGATGAAAGTCAGATGGATAACAGGGCAGCAGTCAAAGCTCCTCAACCAGCAGTACAAGGGGAAAAAAGGCTATACGCCGCTTCTCGAAAGGGTCGGCCACAGGCCAATAGAGGTGTTTGCCGGAGGGATCATCGGCGTCGTCGTGCCGGTACTGGTTTACCTCATTATCTAGAATCTTTAGAAACCTTTTTAAAACAAAATCCTGTCCTAAGAGCATAGATGCCTCCGTAGCATAGTGGTGGTGCGGCAGATATTTATCCGAAAGGATGATATAGCCGAAACTTGTAGCCATCGCCAGAAATCTGCAGGTCGGGAGTTCAAATCTCCCCGGAGGCTTTTTTGAGCTTTAGCGAAAAAAAGCCGACAGGGGACTCAAAAACGCTCAAAGCGTTTTTGTTGTCATCGGAGGCTTAATTCTTATTCGCAATATTTATTAACAAATAGTCTTTACCTTAAAATATGTTCAAGACATACAAAGAGCTAATGGATTCTGCATCATTCAAAGGTGTTCTAAGACTTCATAAGGATAAAAGAATCGCGCCATTGAAAGCAATGAAGTTTTATTACGAAGAAAGGGAAATCGAATTACCAATAATTAATACAATCATCATTCCTGAAAGAATAACTAAAAACATTATAGGTGCAGAGCATTTGGATCTATTTCTCTGGTATTATCCAACCTTTTCCGTGAAGCGTAATGCCAGAAAATATAATCTTAAATTATATGATCCTAAATTAGTCGAGGTGGAAGGGGAAAAATTCTATGCTTATGCATTGCATCATGGCTACGATTATGGGCATCATAGGGAGCCGACGGTCACCGGCTTATTTATCCATGCAAAAACATTAGAAGCAGCTCCGGAAAAATTAATTGAACCGAACTCTCAGATCTATGCGGATTTAAGAAAAATTGAGGATAGGAAAGCTCTCTATACTGGGCGAGGTGTGAATCCTAACCCTCAATTAAGCCTGGAGCAGAAGATTAGGAAGTTAGATGACCCTGAGTTGTACTCGGGGGGATGAGCCGGAAGCGGATGTGACTTCATCATAGAATGGTAACTGAGCCGCAATCTATTTAAATCTGTGCGATTCCACTATGCCCATGGTAACCCGCATTCCTGTCCCGACAGAGAAAGCGGTTAATGAACACCTTCTTTCAACCCTGAAGCATATCATGGGAATGGAATATTTCCTTCCTCGTCTCGGGATCGGCGACGGTGATCCGCAGAGGCCTCACGACATTATCGGCGTCGGCAATAAGTTTGAGTGGGAGGTGATACAAGGCTTTGCATTGCAGTACATGAAAAATCCTGAGCAATATTACAAATTCATCTTGGCGGCAAGAGAGATACATCGCCAGCAATACCATCATAGGCAATGGAACGGACCTCATCCGCACGACGGCAAAAAGCCGCATCCTGACGCCACAAAAGACGGGCTGTTGGTCGGAGCCACTGATTCCATCCTCTCGCTTCTTGAGAACAGGGCTTACCAGAAAGGGCCGCATAACTATAAAGAGATTGTTGAATGGATGTTCGAGCCGCATAAGAGGTACTGGGTAAGGGAAATCAAGCCCAGGATGCAGGCATTGGAGCAGCCGCGGCTGGAGCTCATAGCAAGCATCAATGACATCCCGAACATCGGTGTACCTGAAGAGATGTACCACAAGATTGTGGATCGCATGAATGAGACCATCGAGATGCTTAGGAATGACAGAGACTATTCCCTGAAACCATGATTCTGTGTCTTCGCTCCCAGCATTTCCTTTTTCTCGTCTAGCACAACAGCGAGCTTTTGGCTCGCTGAGTGAGCGTTCTCGCACAAACGACAGAATTATGAATCTGCGAACACGCTCACAGCAAACTATTTAAACATACAGCCATAATCTTCCTTCAATGGGTGGTGAGTTTAAAAAAAGAGGTTTTCGCCCCACAAAATACAGCTTCCTGAATTTTATAGACAGGCTGAGCTTCGGGAGGATATTCCTGATGTGGGTGCTGATGATAATAGTATTTGGCCTAATATTCTTTGCGCTCTCCTTGGATTCAGAAAACGCTTTGCTGTACCGTGGAAATGCCATAGCTAAGAATATCAATGGCCTATTTGATAGCGTATATTACTCGTTCATAACCGCCACCACCACCGGCTATGGTGACATCTCGCCTCAAGGCCTGAGCAAATTATTCGCTGTGATCGAGGTATTGTTCGGGGTTATAGTGTCAGGGATACTGATATCAAAGCTTATAGGAGTCAAGCAGGAAGTCATCCTTGAGGAAGTCTACAACATAAGCTATGAGGAGGTCGTAGACAGGCTGAAGAACGGGCTTTATCTCTTCAGGTCCGACATAAACAGGACTCTTGAGAAGATAGAGATCGGCACTGTGAAGCAGCGAGAGATTAAGGATCTCTGGATATTATTCTCAGGGCTTGACAACAGCCTGACTAACATCAAGAATTTCATAATCCCTCCTAAGACTGATAGCTTGTATTCCAAGAAGCTGGACACGTTGAAGCTTGAGCTCTTGCTCAATAGCATAAAGCTCTCTATGAGGAAGATTAATGATTTCATAAAAGCTCTTAAGAACCATGATCTGGAATGGCGCAACGAGCTGCTGCTGACAAGCATATACTATGACGTCCAGGTCGTGAATGAGATAATAGAATATGAGACAAAGAAGACTTCTGACAAGAAAGTGATTGACAGGCTCAATGAGCTCAGGATAATAATCGCTGATATAGAGTCAGAGCTCAAGCCTGGGAAGAAGGAAGAGCTCGCAAAGCTTGAGAAAGAAGCAGAGGACGCCGCAGGAAAAGAGCAGCCTCCAAAGGAAGAATTGAATGAGCCTGATGAGCCAGAGATGATAATCACGCCGCAGCACGACGAGCCGACCAGTGATGAGCTTCCGGGTTTCGCAGGCCATGAAACGCAGACAGGGGGAAATGATGAGCAAGAAAAACCCTGATATTCTGTACATCCTGGCATCAATCATAATAATCCTCATATTATCAGTCATACTAGTATATGTCATCTCTTTTCTCAACGGCTGCCTGACTTCTGAGTACAGAAAAGAGGTGAGGCGTGACCTTTCTGAGGATGAGTTCATCCAGGAGCTTGTGAAAGACAACATCGACCTCAAGAACAGGACTGAGTGGCTAGAAAGCTCGATTGCTGAGAAAGAATTGGTCATCGGGCGGCTGGCAAGCAGGCTGAACATGAGCTCGTCCATAAAGGCAGGCCCTTTCGCAAGGATAGATCGCGAGGACATACGAGTATATGATAATCGCGTGGTGATAAACGTGAACAAGGCTTTCCCAGTCTATTTCTCAGAGTCAAAATCCATGTATCCCTTCATCAATCAGAACGTCTATGCTATTGAGATGAAAGCTGAGAAGCCTGATGAGCTCAAGATAGGGGACATCATAGGCTTTGAATCAAAACTTTTTAATACCAGCATCGTCCACCGCATAATAGAAACAGGTTTTGACGAGGAAGGATGGTTTGCTTTGACAAAAGGCGATGCCAATCCTGCGCCAGACCCTGATAAGGTGCGCTTTGAGAGCGTAAAAGGCGTCCTCATAGGCCTGATATACTGATTAAATGATAAATATTTGAGGTTGTTTTTATGGAAGGAAGGAAGGTTTTTGCATTGATTGTCCTGAGCACAGCTTCGGTATTCATAATTCTGGCTCTTTTTGTGGCGCTGAAATCAGGCCTTATTGCCTCAGGCAGCCCTGAAACTACAGGCTTTCTTTTTGCCAAAGAGCCTACCACCCAGAACAATGGGAGGGACATCATCGAGATAAACAATGATGAGCTGGTCAAGTGCTGCTCATTCACGAACGAGCTCGGGAAAGAAGATAGCTGCTTTGTGCTGAAGCGCTATGACTGCAGCTACTGCGCAGATGCCTGCGGAAAGGATGCGTAATCAAGCCAGTCTTGCTTATTATTTCAGCTTCTTCAGCTCGTTTATCCTTTTCTTGATTTTGAGGACTACTTTCTTCTGGTCAAGTTCCCCTGTCAAGCGTTTGGAAAGCACGTCATCTTTCAAGATGTCATGGGCCCATCTGGCGAAGTCATTCTTCTCAGGGTTCACATGATACTCGAAGACCTCTTTTGTGCATGACTTTATGGAGCTGAGAAGCTCGTAGATGTTCTTGGCTATCCTTCCGTTGTTAAACCAGAAAGACATATAATGCTCAGGGACGTCAGATAATACTTTCTTCGAATTAATCAATTTCACACTCACCTCTTCAATACCTCTTTTTTATTATATTACTTGGATTCGGTCATATAAATACTTTTTGATAGGTTGGCGAGCTCAATATGACCAACAATGCACGTTCCGCACCTAATCAGCCGAAATCATTTTAAATAAACAGAGGATTATAATGACTAATAGGGCTATTAAGTGTGGATGATAGATATGAATAAAGATAGCAAGAAATGCGAAATCATATTAGATCTTAAGGATGTCTGGAAGGTCTATAAAATGGGTGACGTTGAGGTGACAGCCCTCAGCGGCCTAGACCTGAGTGTGAAACGCGGAGAATTCGTCTCAATAATGGGTCCTTCTGGCTCTGGCAAGAGCACGGCCATGAATATGATAGGTTGCCTCGATGTTCCTAGCAAGGGCCAAATACTATTGGAGTGCAAGGATATCTCGTCCATGAGCGAATCAGACCTGGCGCAGATAAGAGGCCGAAAGATAGGTTTCATATTCCAGCAGTTCAACCTCATCTCGACCCTGACTGCGATTGAGAACATAACTCTGCCGATGATATTCCAGAACATCCCTCGGGAGCAGAGATTTGAGAAGGCAAAGAAGCTTCTTGAGATGGTCGACCTGGGCGACAGGATGCATCACAAGCCAAATGAGCTCTCTGGCGGGCAGCAGCAGAGGGTAGCGATTGCAAGGTCGCTTGCCAATGATCCTGAAGTCATACTGGCTGATGAGCCGACAGGCAACCTTGACTCAAAGACAGGAAGCACTGTGATGGACTTCCTGAGAAAGCTCCACAAGGATGAGGGAAAGACCATAATCATGGTGACTCACGACGAGGACATCGCCAAGAACGCTGATAGGATAGAATACTTGAAGGATGGCAAAATAATCAAGACCATCAAGAAAAGATGACAGAGATTATCAAGATCATACAAAATAGTTATACTAAAAAACGAAAGGTGAAAATATGAAAGCGAAAAACATCATGAATTTTGTTTTGACAGCAATGATAGTCATAAGCCTGATGCCTGGAGCACTGGCGATCTCACAATTCTCAGATATGATCGTCACGATGATTAACCAGGAGCCGGACCCAATCTCTCCGGGAAACACTGTGGATGTGAGGTTCAGGATTGAGAACCAAGGATCAAACCCTGCTAATGAAGTGCAGGCGAAGCTGATCCTCAATTATCCTTTCTCGCTATACGGCGGAGAGGAGAGCATCAAGAGCCTCGGCACCATAGAGGGGAACCAGATGGGTGATATAGGAGTCAGGGAGAAGTGGAAGCTTCTTGCTGATTCAAAGGCCACGACCGGGGACCAGAACATAGAATTCTGGTACAAGATAAGCGGAGGAGAGTGGACGAAGGCAGGGGATTATGCCGTGAGTGTCAGGACAAGGGAGGCTGTCCTTGCCATAAACCAGATCAAGACAGACCAGGACACAATAGTTCCTGGCACAAAGACAAAGGTCTCGTTCTTTCTAGAGAATCTCGCAGATAACAGCCTGCGGGACATCAAGCTGAACCTCAACATATACACAGAGCTTGCGACTGCCGCATCGATAACTTTCAGGGAGCTTCCTTTCACACCCCTCGGGTCAAGCAATGAGAAGACTCTTAAGAGCCTTGCTGCTGGAGAGACAAAGGAGATAATATTCGACCTTTTCACTGATGCAGACGCAACATCAAAGGTCTACAAGGTCCCTTACACACTAACATTCTCAGACGCATCAGGCACCAACTTCACAAATTCAGGAGTTGTAGGCCTGCTCGTGGACTCTGACCCTCAGATGAGCGTGAACCTTGAGAAGACAGAGATATATTCTGCCGGAGCAAAAGGGAATGTGGAATTCAAGATTGTCAACAAAGGATTCGGGGACATAAAATTCCTTGATGTGACCCTCAAACAAAGCGATGATTATGAGATACTATCAAACCCAGAGGTGTACATCGGAAAGCTTGACTCTGACGATTACGACACTGCAGAGTACAACATCATGGTGGATAGTAAAGCCAAGGATTCAGTATCATTGAAGCTTCAGGTAGAATACAGGGATGGGAACGGCCAGCTCTACTCAAAGGAGATCCCGCTTGTGCTAAAGCTTTACTCAGGAGAGGAGCTCAAGCAAAGGACCAACGGCGGCAGCTCATCAGGCTGGATAATCCCAGTTATCATTGTTGTGGCTGTGGTCGGTTTCTTCGTCTACAGAAAGGTAAGGAAGAACAAAAAGAAATGATGATTGAGCTTGCGCTCAATCATCTGGGCTGGCGCGAGCTGGCGAAGAGTGAAATACTATGCTACAGGACTATATTCTTTTAGCCGTAAGAAGCCTCACTAAGAGAAGGATGAGGACCTATCTGACTATGATAGGCATATTCATAGGCATCGCAGCTGTGGTCTCATTGATAGGCCTTGGACAGGGCCTCAAGGATGCCATCACCGGTCAGTTCGGATTCATAAGCACCGATGTGCTTTCAGTCCAGGCCGCGAGCGTCAGCATGGCAGGCGCGCCCGGAGCAGGAGCGCCCAATCCCATGAAAAAAGAATACGTCGACAAGATAAACCGTCTCAGCAACGTGGAGCTGGCTTTCGGAAGGTACATGGCGACCACCACCATCGAGTTCAATGATATTCAGAGGATAGAGTTCGTCATATCGATGCCCAATGGCGAGAAGAGAAAGCCTGTCGAGGTGATGGCAAACCTCAAGACGCAGGATGGAAGGCTTCTCACAGACGCCGACAGGAACGGCATACTTCTAGGGGACAACTACATCAACGACAATTCCTATAATGGAGGATTCGAGAAGCCAGTCCGCGCAGGAGACAAGGTCCTCGTCGGAGGGAAGCAATTTACTGTCGTAGGGATAATTGAGAAGAAAGGAAGCTTCATCTTTGACGATGCCATCTGGATGAATGAGCAGAGCATGATAGACAACAACATAGTGTCTGATGAGAATAATGTCAACATAATCGCGGTCAAGGTCAAGGATGTCAACAGGATAGCTGAGACTCAACAGGATATTGAGAAGCTCCTCCGAAAAGAACGAGACGTAAAAGAGGGTGAGGAAGATTTCACGGTACAAAGCCCGCAGAAAGCGCTCGAGAGCCTGAACTCCACGCTGTTCGCAGTCCAGCTCTTCATAACGATAATCGCGAGCATCTCCCTTGTCGTAGGAGGCATCGGCATCATGAACACCATGTACACTGCAGTGCTTGAGAGGAGGAAGGAGATAGGCATCATGAAGTCCATCGGCGCAAGGAACTCAACAATATTCACGCTCTTTGCAATAGAATCAGGATTCTTGGGGCTTGTCGGAGGAATAATCGGAGTGGTACTGGGGCTCATATTATCCTACGGATTCGCGTTCATAGGAAGTTTGGCTCTTGGCTCAGACCTGATAAGGGCAAATGTCAGCCTGGGACTGATATTAGGAGCGCTGGCTTTCTCTTTCGTGCTCGGGACTGCCTGCGGAGTGTTTCCTGCGTTGCGTGCCTCGAAGCTTAACCCTGTCGATTCGTTGAGGAGCGCAAAATGATCGGCCCTGATGAGATGAAATACGCGTTGCAGAACCTCATCCGTAGGAAGATGAGAAGCGGACTTTCAATACTCTCGATACTCATAGGAATAGCGGCGGTGTTCGCTCTTATCAGCTTCGGCTCAGGACTGCAACAGTACGTCGACGACCTGGCAAAGCAATCAGGAACAGACAAGCTTTTCATACAGGCAGCGGGCATCGGGGCTCCTGGCACTGATGACACGTTCTACATATCACAGGATGACATCGACTTTGTGAGCAGAATAAACGGCGTAAACGAGATATCCGGCATGTACATGAAAGCCGCAGAGATAACCTCGCGCGACAAGAAGAAATACAATTATCTCGCAGGCATCGACATGGCAAAGAAAGAGTTCATAATGGAATCGATGACTGTCAGTGTATACGCCGGCCGCGACCTGAAGAAAGGCGACATGGGAAGAGTCGTGCTCGGCTACAACTACCAGCTTGACAACAAGATATTTGTGAGAGGGCTCAAGGTAGGCGACAAGATACTCATCGACGGTAATTACTTCGAAGTCATAGGATTCTACAGCCTTATAGGCAATCCCGCCGATGACGCCAACATCTACATCACAAAGGAGCAGTTCGAGGGGCTCTACCCTGATAAGAAGGACAAGTACAGCTTTGTCATGATAAGGTCAGAGCCTGATGTCTCGCCAAAAAACTTGGCTGAGAAGATAAAGGAGAAGCTAAGAAAGCACAAAGGCCAGGAGGAAGGAAAAGAGGAATTCTATGTGCAGACATTCGAGGATGCCATAGCGATGTTCAACAGCGTACTGACTGTGATAAAGGCCATACTTGTCCTCATCGCGCTCATATCCGTCATCGTCGCCTCGGTCAACATAATGAACACAATGTACACCGCAGTGCTCGAGAGGACGAGCGAGATAGGTGTTATGAAGGCTGTCGGGGCAAGGAACAGCGACATACTTTTCATATTCATATTCGAGGCAGGAGTCATAGGGCTAATCGGCGGAATAATAGGAGTAGGCCTC
>Ga0268284_1000603_pt1 | contig 22866 bp, 25 predicted proteins | sample saktaG_14_FD_190137 | JGI IMG/M metagenome (GOLD analysis project Ga0268284, IMG submission 190137) | Saline water microbial communities from Sakinaw Lake, British Columbia, Canada - sak_2013_06_06_40m | ecosystem: Environmental > Aquatic > Non-marine Saline and Alkaline > Saline ...
TTCGCCGCTAAGGTTCTTGTCCCAGTGCTGGCCGATCCGGCTAGAATCATTGTATCCGTGGTAATCGCTACCGAAGAGGCTACCCCATTCGAGAAGAAAGTAATGGCTGTGCCAATCGGATAGGCAATGCTACTATTCGCTGGAATCGTTATCACCGTTCCAGTACCCGTGATGGAAATATGCTTACCACTATCGGTTAATACACAAGTGTAGGCAGAGGATTGTGCATTCTGAGGAATTTCCAGATAACCAATATTTACCGTACCTGCTGGGAACTTCGCATTCGTCGTCGCCGTAGAGGTAAGGGTCAACCCATACCCACCTACCGTAGTAATCGACGAACTACTGGCCAGGGTTAGACCAGTAACCGCTCCTGCGGTAAGTCCTGAAGCAGTCCCTGTACAACTCGTCAATACTCCCGACGTAGGAGTACCAAGGGCAGGAGTCACCAGTGTAGGTGACGTGTTCATTACAAATACACTACCTGTCCCTGTTTGATTTGCTACCGAAGTAGCTGCCCCTACGGAGGTAATTGGCCCAGTTAGATTTACTGCGGAGGACGCTATGGGATGAGCGTGATCCTCACGGGCATACTTCAATGAAGTCCCCGTAACACCTGTTCCACTCCATGTCACTGGAATAGCTGCACTGGCTTGTGCTACCACAAAAGCTGTAGTAGCTAACTGTGTAGTATTTGTATTGACAGCCGCAGTAGGTGCCGCTGGGACAGAAGTAAAGGTAGGCGAAGCCAATGGTGCTGCATCAGTAATCCCATATCCACTCACGGTAGTTGGTTTACTTGTTACTTCTGCAAAAGTAGGTAAGTATTTAGGATGAACGTGATCCTGTCGAGAATAAAGCGTCGAAGTCCCTACCGCTCCAGTACCATTTATAATAGGCGTTGCCGTTCCTGCTTTCGAAGATACTTGTGAAACTACATACGCATTCGTAGCCAAATAAGTATTCGAAGTATCTGCCGCAACCGTAGATCCAATACAATTTGATACATTTCCTGACGTTGGCGTGCCTAGTGCCTTATTCATCGACACATAAACCGCATCCGATCCGGACAAAGCTACATACGCCAAAGTAGGAACATTCCATCGATACTGATATCCGGTATCGATAGCAATATATAAAGCCCCAGATGTTCCAGTGCTTGGGAAACTAGCCAGATTCGCAAACTCCAATACATCATCAATATTAGTGGGCAACTGTGAAGTAGGAACCTTTCCAGAAACAAGATCGGCTTTTGTCCCTAGTCCCGTAGTAACAAAAGCATTCGTAGCAAGATGAGTATTACTGGTCCCTTGCGCCGACGTGCTGCCTACACAACCACCAAGATCTCCCGCAGAAGGAGTACCTAATGCCGGGGTAATCAAGGTAGGTGAGTTTGCCCGAACAGGGCTTCCCGTTCCCGTGCAAGCCGTCCATACCGGAACCTCAGTAGCACCTCCTCCTACTAATATCTCTGTAGTTGCCCCCACAGATAGAGAAGTTTGCGTAGTGCTATTTGCGCCTCCTGACAACAAAGCATAGGGAGTAACGCTACTTCTTCCTGTCCCACCATCCGCGACAAGGATATCCGTAATTCCAGAAATACTCCCTCCAGTAATACTTACCGATCCAGCACCTTGCGTAGAGAGGGTACCTAAACCAGAGATATCTGAAGTAGAGTAAGCAAGCAGAGTCTTTATATTCGCTACCGTAAGATCAGTAGGCGTAGAGGAAGATGCAGTAGCATTCCCTTTCAAAGTGTAGGCGGCCATATTGGCCAGCTTGGTATTCGTTACCCCTGCATCATTTAGAGATACCGTACCACTTGATACCGTAATTGGTGCCGATCCTGCTATCCCACCACTAGAAAATAATGATTTCACAAAAGCAGTCGTCGCTACCTGTGTAGTATTCGTATCGCTGGCAGCGGTAGGAGCCACGGGGGTTCCTGTAAGCGTTACATTACTAATAGACGGACCTACATCAGTAACTATATTTGTTCCCGTTCCTGTCTTAGCCCCTAATGAAGTAACGGTCCCTACTGAAGTGATTGCCCCAGTTAGATTAGGAGTAGAGATAGCCGCAATCTTATTAGCAACAAATTGTGTAGTGGCCAATGAGGTAGAAGAATTACCCGTTGCTAACGTGGTTGAAGTACAATTATTTAGAATTCCCGCAGTAGGTGTACCAATATCCATATTAACACCAAAGGTAATTCCTGATAATGCTCCTCCTGTAAGAGTTACTGCATTACTAGATTGTGTAGCAATATTTCCTAGTCCTAGATTCGTCCTTGCAGAGGTACTATTATTGGCTCCCGTACCTCCCTGTGCGACCGTAACAGGCGTTCCACTCAACAACGGTTGATAGTTAGATAGCCCAATAAGACTCTGTACATCAGTAATTGAAAGGTCCGTTACTTGTGCCGTAGAAGAAGTAATATTCCCCTTCATTGTGTATGCTGGAGCGTTACTTAACGAACTATTTGCAATCGTATTGAGCGTTGCTATCGATCCCAGTCCCAACATCGTCTTTACTGTAGTTACAGAAAGGTCATTTGCTGGGGCATAACTTCCCGTAGAATTTCCTTTTAAGGTAGTTCCTGCCATAGAACTGAGTAGGCTATTATCTACAGAACCAGTAGTGAGAGCAGTTTGGTAGCCTGAATGACTATGATTTCCTGCCGCGAGGGTTCCCGCAGAAGTACCTACCGATACAGAAATGTTTCCTCCAGAAAACACTACCGGAGAAGTGGCAATAATTTGTGGTTGGAATACACCAAAGGAAATAGGAGTGGAATCTACTGTAGGATTAGCCGTATTTAGAATATATTGCCAATTCTGCTTTACACTTCCTGTTCCTGCAATGAGATATACCAACTTATCCGCTTGTACACTATTGGTATCAAAATCACTGGGTCGCGTTAAGGAAGAAGTAGGCCCATGATATATCCATGGCCCATTCGTAATAGAGGGCGTAGTAACATTGACTAAAAGGCTATCACCTACTTGTACAGAATAAGTTCCATCCGTAAGAGATCCCGGAGTAGTAACATTCATACTAGAGAAGTAACCATCTACTTCTCGATAAATATGAGGACCAGTGGCAGCGAATACCTGGAATTGACTATATTCTATAGGTTGTCCTTCCCCAGTAGCCGCTGACAATCCTGTGATGGTTCCTCCATTGACGGTTAGTGTCCCTGATAATGAATTACTTCCTAGGTCAACTCCATTAATTGATCCCCCACTAATCAAAACCGTTCCAGGATTCTGTACACTCATTCCACCTAGACCTAAACTACTTCTTGCCCCAATAGCCGTACTGGCTCCCGTACCACCATCGGCAATAGCAAGGTCAGTAATCCCACTGATAGTTCCCCCAGTAATCGATACCGCATTACTATCTTGTACTCCCAAGGTTCCTACCATACCACTGGTTCCACCTGATCCCCCTACTCCTGCCAAAAGGTCATTCATCTCTTTCGCAAGTAGAGAAATATATACAATCCATGTTCCCCCATTAGGGGTAACCTTTACCCCCGAAGAACTCGCACGGAAAGAAACATATTCAATGGCATTGGTTGCCGGGTCATAGTGTCCTGTAAAAGTCATCCATCGTTTTGCACCCGTGGTTTCTCTAAGCACCAATGATAAGTCTCTTGCACGGTCTATTGCACCATATCCAGAGAGAAAGGTTCGATTTCCTTCTGTCTTACCAAGAAGATCTAAAGGCCAGGAAATACTACGAGTGGTTTCTGATACACAATCTCTATATAGATTCAAAGTAGTCATAGATTTATCCAGTGATAGGCGTAGAATCTGGTTAGTGGGTATTATTCTAACAACTTTCGTTTGTATAAATGATTAGTGCCTTCAAATTGTGTGGAAGAAGAAACGATCAAGTCAATAGTATAATTTGTTATTCCCGGAGAGTTACTATAATAGTAGAAACTTGAGGTATATGGGAACACATAGGACCTTGTCAGTCTATTACTTCCATCCCCATCCTGATATCCACTTTCATTAATTAACATATTGCCAACTTTGTATTGGAAAGGAATATAATCTCTATAGATAGGAATAGATGACTGAGGACCAGTCCCTAAGTTTTCTTGTGTAAGATATCCACTAGAATTAATACTAAACCCGGTAACAATATATTCATAATTATCTTCTATAGCAAAACCTATAGGATAACATTTTATCCAGTTTTGTGTGCCAATAATTGATTTAATATTTTCTACTAACGTGTTGTAGTTTTGATCTCGCATATCCTTTCCTGTAACCTCCATAATGGCTTGAGCAAGGGCAGAGGTAATCATTGAGGATTGACGCCATACCTTATTACATAAGGCAGAAGGTGCTTCACTTCTCGTTGTGAATCCATTCTCTCGTAATGGATTTGCAGCATAATCTACTTGAGTGGAAATATTAGATGCATTTATTCCAAAAGGTAGAAAATCATTGGTTGCCATAAGTTATCCTATATCCACAATAGGTTCAGCATCAAAAGTAAGTTGTGTAATTCCTACTGGTTTCATAGTAACTAAACCAGAGGAAAGTAATTCTAGCAGTGCTTTAGAGATTCTTGCTGGGTACATTAACTTCAATGACATAGTATTATCTACATAATCATAAATATGAAGTGAATAACCATCTGGTCCTAATAATCGTTCAAAAGAATCATATAGTCCTTGACTCGTACCATCCCAATGGTTCATTAGAATCCCTAATTTTATCACTATCCGATAGTCATGATCCTCTAAACTACTACCACTGATAGCAGTAGAAGAAGACTTAGGAGTAATAAATTTTTCTCTCATTGGATTCTTTGGTGCCCAATGATAGGTATCAAAACCTTGTCCCTCTCTATCAAAAGCAAAATACATTACAGGTATTGGAATCATCCGATTGATTCCAATCCGCTCACCAATCGCATCTAATTGGCTCGCTCCTGCGGTAGTTAGCCAGAACTGTTCTGGTATGGAAGATAGGAAAGAAGAGATATCTACAAAGGGTTGACAGGTAGCGGCTACCATCGCCATATACTTTGGCATGGGTCGATGAAGAGAAGTTATTAACTTGGTATATTCCTCTACAGGAAGAGTTGACTTTGTACTTCCCCCAATATCACCAAGAGAAAATTCAGCAATAGACATAAATTCTCTTTTTATAATATGGTAATGGTAACTGAGTCTGGCGTACAAGTGGCCATTTCTGAATAAAGAATACCAACATCATCGGAAAAGAAAGATCCCCCTGATCTATTTATACTAAGCAAAGTAATAGTAAAACTTCTTCCTTCTGGAGATTGCATCAAAGAAGCGATTGCTTTAATCTGATAATAAATAACATCATCACCTATATCAAGATAGGTATTGATAAAGTTTGATACAGTTTCTTTAATCAAGGTTTCTGTCGCTGGAATATAACCAGGGCCTTTCCTTAATTGAATTTTAATAGCAATAGGAACGGTCGATAACTGTAAATATCGTATTGTTGTTGGGATTCCATAACGATCAGTATAAGTTCCTTCTATATACCCCTCATTTAAAGGATCCGCTACCAACTGACAACCCGGAGGTTTTGTTCTCCCTAGTGCTTTAATAATGGCAGTGCTATCTACACTAGAAGTAATCACACAAACACTATGAGGAGGAAGAGAACCTACCAGAGCCGAGGTATCATTCTCCAGAATCGTAGCATGTGCTGTTTCTGAACCACTGCCACTTACTGCCAATACTGCTGCTAACATGGATGCTTTTGTCGTAGTCGCCGCTAGACCATTCGATAGACGCATCCTATGCCGAAGGGCGGAATCCGTTTCTACAGGAGAACCAGGAAGGGCTGCGGTCGTATTACTAAAACTATCCCAACCACGAAACCGAGTATTCACCGTTCTAATACTACCAATATCTGCGGTAATCGCTCCTGGGGATTGTGCAGTAACGGTAACCGATTTTTCCCCACTACCTGGAATGGTAACAGAGGTAGGAAGATTCCATAAGTTACCAGATAGATCTTGTACAGTCCCTTCAGTGATCTCTAATCCAGGTTGACCAATAATCGTCCCAGTAGCAGTGGAGTGAGAAGGAGATAATCTTACGATTCCACTCTGTATCGCTAATGCAGAAAGATTCTCTCCTTGTGCATAGGTAGGCTGAGAGAAACGAAAGATACCCGCTGCCATCTGACCACAATCATAAATAGCTAAAGCAATGACAGACAACCATTGTCCATCTTGCGAGTCCGCCTCCAAGTACACATCTTCCCCATAGATAGCCCTAAAACTGGCCATGAGAGAAAGAAGAATCTCTGCATAGGTCTTAGTCACTATGCCACTTGATTCTATCGTAGGGGCTAAAGTAGGTAAGGGAGAAGAGGCCATCTATTAAAGAACCTTCTGTAATGTATATTTCCCATAACGGGTATTTACCGAACAGAATACCATAGCTTGACTAGAATCCACTAGAACAGTGCTATAAAAGTGATCAATATCAATCACCCCCTTGGTTCGTAAGATGGTCTCTTGCACAGAAAGATAGTAAGAATCTAATTTACTCTTACCTAATAGTTTTTTTGAATAAGGAACCCCAAGAGTGGTATCTAAGAACCATTCCCCCTCAAGAAGTCCTAGTTTTGTATGGATAGCCTGACCCACAACCATAGGTTCGTCTTGGAAAAAGTTATTCTTTCCTTGACCAATCGTATAATCTCCTTGGTCATCTAGTTTTCTATACCGCATTAGGAACCCCCGTAGTTCCCCCTGGTGAAGGGTGGGTATGCGTAAGCAATGAGACACCATGAGACAGTGCGGTTTCAGCCAATCCGGTAATCTTTCCTGATACGATCAAATCCCCAGTTATTCTAACTTTATCTGCTTGAATAGCAATCTCTTTAGAAGTAGGGTCAAGAGAAATATGAACCTGTCCATCCTCACTTCTCAGTTCTACTGCGGTAGCATGTAGGTTCGAAACAATCTTTGGTTTTGATCGAACGCCAGCAATGACAAAACCATCAGATAAATTGTGCATACGGAAAAAAGGTGGAGGTGATTCTTTCCCACTGGTCCACCAACCATCCATACACCTTGACGAGAAGATCACTAAACATTCATCCCCTGGTGCTAAAGGAAAACTTAGAATACATTTTCCACCCGATGGGAATACTACGGGACAATCAAGTAATGGAGGAATAGATAACCACGCCTTCGTACCATCTAGGGAAGAAGAAACCTGAGCCTGAATGGCTACCTGTACCGTACAGGTCATTTGTGATGGCTCATAGGCTACCAAGATTCCTGGTACCGCTGTCCAAATCTCAGACTGTACCCCCTGTTGGGTGGCAAGAAGTACGGCATGAAGAGAATCTAAGCGTTCGGTACGGTCCATTAAGCAGCAATTACCTGATTGGCAGGGGAAACAGAAAGGGCAATACAGTTACTATACCAAGGATTACCTCGCGTATCTCCTTCATGTTCTACGGAGAATAGCATATATTTACCATCTACATTCATAAAAGCATTTTCATAACTTCCTGCCCACTGATTATACATTCCTGTATAAGAACTATACCCTGATTCAAAAAGCTGATTCACGTCCTGATTATTAATCTTTATCATTCCACCAATCATAAGTTCACTATTCAATAAGCATTTGAATCGTATACCATCTGCCGTTTGCTCTGGAATTCCAATTAATCCTGTTTGTGCATTAATCTCTACAAAATTGGTATCTTCTACTTGGTTCTTCGATACAATACTCACTGTTCCATTCTGAATGGACCAAGTTGCACCTAATGAAAATGCCATATGTCGTAATTGGACTCTTGACATTCCAAAAGATACTACTCCACGAGGAGTAGTGAAATGAGTGGGGTCTGTATCTATTTTATATACAGGAGAGGGACTGTCTGGTTGAATATTCTTTACTATATCTTCTACTATATCATTCATATTCGTGCCTTTCTCATAACTCTTATTGGTAAAAGAGTTATATAAAAAGTCACCATCCGCTGCTAATATATCAAGATAAGTAGTGGTAGGGCTTTCTCTACCTACACGATACTGTTTAATCTGTCCTGTGAAGATTACTCCAAAAGATCCATTCTCATAACCAACATTCAAAGTGACATTCGAGAATTCTCCATAAGAAGACTGTAATGGAGCATTATTATTCCATATCCCATCCTTGACGGCTCCTCCTTTTGAAATATCTTTTGCACCAATGATATTGGCTATTGTTTCTTTAGATAGATTATATACCCTAGCCTCTAAAGTATTAGGACTTTCCTCACTCGCATTCCGTACAGAGAATGTGATCCGAAGATCGGAAAGATCGATACCTTCTTCCTTATTGTGAACAATAAGAAGAATCTTACGAATCCACTGATTATTCATTTATCATCCAGAAAGTAAAGTTTTCCAGTACGACCTAATGAAGAATAATCAATAGGATCTCCTTGTGTTCCTAGATTCTTTGCAAAAAGATGACCTCCTATCCCAAGATATTCATAGGGTTCAAGAAGATCATAATCAGTAACCATAGGAATATTACTTAACACCCATACCCCCCTATCATTCATAATAGATATCATCCAAGTGGAGATTGGAGTACACCATGATAAAGAAAGAGAATAATATTGGCTACCTAATCGAATAGTAATACGTTGCGGTCCAGGTATCAATGGGATCTCATAAACACTCATATCAGCGTGTTCCTGGTGTAGTGGAAAGCCCCCGGCTTTAGCCGTGGGGGACAGTTACGGATCATATACTCCAGAATATACCTTGTGTATTTCCTTTGATACCTCAGAAGGAACGTCCTTCATCTGTGAGGTGCCTACTTGCACCTCAGAAGCTGTTTTTTGTGGAATACTTTGTGTCCCAGTAGGGAAAGTAACCGTTCTGGTATTTACCCGAATCACTTCCCTACAAATCATACGAACCAATAAAATATTCTCAGTCTTTTCTGTAGTCTCTGTAGTTAACGAAGTACATACCATGTTCTGGTAAAATTTCTTCCCTGTTGTAAGATTAAATACAGATCGTAATTCTTGTAACTTTAATAATGAACTATAAATAGACCTCATCTTTGAGGTATTTGCTAATTGAAAAAGATCAATTATTCCCCTCCCTGCTTGTAATGTTTGATAGGCAGCAACCTTATCCCCCACCATAGGTATACTATTCCCCGCAAGGGCCAATACTTGATTCACTGCAAGGAAGTTAGATCCCGATAACCCAAAAGTATCTTGAAAGCTATCAGACCATCCCAGATACAAGGTAACCTCAGAAGGTTTCTTATAAGCATGATCCGAAATCATTGCCCCATATTCTACAGGATGATCGGTAACTTCCACTGTGTCTGTATGAGATTCCTCTATTACCGCATGGGCAATAATATCAGAAAGAGAATCCCCTGTATCCGTAGTAATCTCTGTAATTCCACGAGCAGGACGAATCGAGATTAATTGTAGCCCAAACTGCGCGGCCATAGTTAGGTAGTTCCCTAACATACTCATGCCCATTGACTCCTTAGATTTCTAGCCAACCCATTAAAAAGCTGGTCTTGGGAACGGTATACCTCTTTGGCTACTGCTTTCGATTCTCCTCCATGTACATTAATAGTGGTATTATTGTGCATACTTACTCCTGATAAACTTCCTTCTGCACCTAATCTTGTCTCCTCTCCTATACGGGAAGGAACCACTGGCGCACTCATGTGTTGCATAACCCGATCTACATATCCCTTATCGGAGGGAGTCATAGGCTGGTTGCTCCCTGCCTCACCACGATGATAAGCATCAAAAGCCCTAGAATAATTCTCTCCTGACTTATTCATAAACTTTCGTAGGAATCTAGCCGTTCCTCTAGCAGAGTCAGAAAGACTATTTCTATTTACTACGCCATTATCAGAAGCAAATTCTTCATGTTGTTGGAAAGGGCCAATTGCTCTCCCATTATCTCCTGAACGAACATCTCTTCCACTACTACTCTCATTTTCATAGATTCCAGCCAAGGAACCATGTCTCAGATTAAACTCATTTTCTATAGAAGAGAATAAGGAATCTGTCTGTGCATTCCCAGTGCTTGATCCTATCCCTCCATTATTAGAAGAATGGAAAGGATGATAGGAAACAGGAATAAGATTGCTTCTATTATTCCCTGGGACAGAATCAATAATCTTAGAGAAGATAGCATAGATCTTCTCTAACCAATCACTACTTGCTCGCTCATATTTGTATTGATTCTCTTGTAGTCGAAAGGATTCTTTGTGTAGATTAGAAGAGGGTCCGGGCATTCCTTTGAATTCCTCTCCTTTTTTCTTTGGATCTTTAATCCCAAGGAGATCTAGGATTGACTTTCTCTCTAAATCTATCCCACTAATAATATCATCCCATACACCATTTCCTATATCAGTAATAGATTCTTTTATAGTTTTCTTTCTTATCTTACTTCCAAGCTCCAGTAGCCTATCGGTAAAAGATACCATATAGGAATCAAAACCTTCAGGGAAAAGATCCTTCCATAATGTAGAAGCAGTAGATCTTACCTCACGAAGATACTCAATAAATCCTTTTGGAAAAGCCCAATGATATAATTCTTTCCCCGTTTCAGAGATATTATTAAGAATCTCTTTTGTATTCTTAATAAGAGTTGGTGAGAAATAGTCTTCCATACTAAATTTCTTCCACCATATCCCGAAGTCCTTCCATTTACTATCTGCATAACTCCATAACCGATCATAAGAATCCATTGCAGATATTAATGAATCACCTATAGATAACAAAATAGGGGAAAGACGAATAGAGATTGACTCGACGAATGATTGGAAATTTCTCTTTACAAGATCTAGTTTATCAGATAATGATCCAAGTACATCCTTTGTTCTTGGATCGTCAGGGTTTACTCCATATTTATTCTGTATTCTTATATTCTCTTCTCTTCTCTTATTTATTTTATCTGCATTGTTCTCTAATAAACGATAGGTAGTTCCACCAATCCCAAATAATTCTGCTCTTTGTAGTGCCACAAAAGGAGCAATAACGCCATCTCTTACTTGTTTGTGTAGGGCCGCTATCGTCTGTGTCATTATCTCCGTAGTTTCCATCTTATGGATACGGTCTAAGGAGACACCTATCGTACTCGCTACTAGCGCACTAATTCCAGGATTAGTGAGTAAGTTACCTGCAAGGTTAGATACACTGGCTTCAGTCGTTTCTTCCGTAAGACCTACTCCTTTTCCAGCAAAAGCCGTTCCTCTCATTCCCGTTACGGAAGAGTTTGATAAGTATGCCTTCGCATACTCCTTACGCATCTCCATAGGATATTCTAAGGAAGACTTCACTACACCATATAAGGTGGCCGCAATTGCCGCTACCTTTAGGGAAGGAAGAACCTTTCTTAGAACACTACCTACACCCTCCGCTGTTTCTAGTTTAGATAATCTTCTTGATCGTTCTTTCTCATCTCTTTCATGATCCTTTTGTTTCTTTATTATGTTCCTATATTCAAGGCGAGAGTTTATCTTGCTCTTATCGAACAATAATTCATCTGAATATTTCTGTTTTCTAGCCTTTTCTTTAAGAGATTCTTTCTTCTGGTTGAATAATAAAGAATCAACGAATCTCTGTTTCCTAATATTTTCTTTTAGAGATTCTTTCTCTTCAAATCTTTCTTTTGCATCACTTATTCTAAATAATCTTTTCTCCGATCTTTCCTTCTCCTGCTCTGTTTTCTTCTTATTTTTTCCCTCTTCTTTAATCCTATAATTCTCTCTAGCAAGATCTTCTGCTTTTGCTTCATCATGGAAGAATCCCATCTTCTCAGAAGAAAATGATTCAACTGTAGAATCATAAGGATTTTTATATTGAGATTTCTTCTCCTTACTAATCCTGGTTCTTTCATCAGAATCAGTTTTCTTCTTATTAGCAATACGATCCTTTTCTATAAGAGAGTTTGCCCTCCTTTCTTCTCTCTTCTTAGAAGCAGCATCCTTCTCTGCTAATTTCTCCGTTAGCCTATCTGCCCTACTTCCTTCTCTCTTTTTAGAAGCAGCCTCCTTTTCTGCTAGATTCTTCGCCTTCCTTTCTTCGCTAAGCCGTGTTCTCTTCTGGGAAGGTGTTTCTTGCGAAGAATCAGATGCTACAGACGAACTATCTGAAAGAGAGTTTGCCCTCTTTTCTTCTCTCTTCTTAGAAGCAGCATCCTTCTCTGCTAATTTCTCCGCCAGCCTATCTACCCTCTTTTCTTCTCTCTTCTTAGAAGCAGCATCCTTCTCTACTAGATTTTTCGCCTTCCTTTCTTCGCTAAGCCGGGTTCTCTTCTGGGAAGGTGTTTCTTGCGAAGAATCGGATGCTACAGACGAACTATCTGATTTAGTAGAAGGGGTACGAGTAGCAGATCGAGTAGAAGAACATAATTCTTTTACGATTGAGGAAAGATCTTTCAAAGCATCTATAGGAAGTGATTTCCCTATGGATGATAACGTAGTTGATATCCGGTCAAGATTCGTGGCAATCTTGTCAGAAGCCGAACCAAGAGCAGTGAAATCCTTTTCTACCTCTTTAGGAACAGATAGTAATGCAAGACGTTCCCCTAATTTATCAATAGAGATAGCGGTAAGATTTGCAGAAGTCTTTAGTGCTTGAACTTCCTTCTTTGCCGCTACAATCGATCCATCTGTTTTTGTCCCTAAGAGAATTGAAATCTCTGCAATCGGTTCAGCACTCATTATCAATCCCCTTGTAATATTCTACGATTCTCGCTCTCTACATCTAACGCCTCGTTCATTTTCACGATATCGAACAGACTAATTTTACTATTCAGTAGAGATTCATAAGAACAAAGATGATGAAGTATTGGCCGTAATAGCCAATCTTCTTTACTGGCCATGGTCACTAACCGTTCACTGGAAACATTCCCTAAGAACTGATTAGGACAGTACGAAAAAAATCCCCTAGATTCTCCTCTATTACAAGAACCGTAAGTTGTAATATCGCATCTAGGTCTAAATCATCAAACATAAATGAGCCATTAGGGGCTTGTAGTTTTACGAATCCTTTATCTTGTTGACGAACTACCATACTTAGACATTTATTCACAACAAACTCTGATTCTTTCTCATCAAGTTTCGAGAAAAGAAGAATAGAAAGAAGACCACGACTCGAAGCGTCTTCTTCCTCAGAAAGCATTCCCTCCACAATAGGAAGGGCAGGGGCTAATTTACGAGCCAAATGAAGCTGAGAAAACGTATCTAACTTCTTCTGAGTAAGATAGGTATTTCCATTAATCACTACATTCATTATGTTTTCCAATCTCCCTAAGAAAATAAATTCTTAGGGAGAAATAAGAGAAGGGTTATTGATAGGTACCAAAGGTACGAGACACATGCCCCGCATTAAATACCCATTCATTAGTGCCACCTTCTTTCGCGTAAGTAAGATTAGGCGCACGTTTAAAAGCTACTTCCGTCAAGGAGATCATCTCTCCCGTACCACTCAACTGAACAACAAGGGTATTCTGCCCATGGTTAGCAGAAGTAGTCGTTTGTAGATCATACATCAACGACAGATTTGCATTCCGTGGAGAGGTCTTCAAAAGCCGAACCGTAACCGTACCAGACCGATTTGCATGTAGAGAGTGCATCACAGTCCCATCGGCTCCTACCACCATGCTACCAATATCATCAGAAGGTTCAATCGATATTCCTTCTTCCGAATTTCCTGCTCCAGACCCTAGAGAAAAACTACCTCCAGGGCCAGTTAGTGTTGCCACTACATCTAAGAATGAATACGTAGCCATGTGGTTTTCCTATGGGTTTACTGTGATGATAGAGTTTACAGATCGGATAGATCCAGAACGATTTACCGCTATATAGATAGGAGGAGCCACTCCTAACTGACGGTTGGTATTACTTTGAGAAGACAATGCATCAGAATAGATATAATATCCTTTCCGTAGAAGACTACCTGTTCCTAGTTCCCCTATCGGGTTCCCATACCATACTCCTTGGGAGATAACCCCATTCTTAACTGCTCTTGCTAATACCTTCTCTACCTCCGCTACCAACTGTCCAACTCCAGTATTATCTTGAGGAATACGGTTAGGAGAAGAGTAAAGAAGATGAAATAGTGCGTTCTGTATCGCAATCGCCAACCAATCTATTCCAATAACATCCTCAATATACCATCCTGCCCCCGTAGTCCCTCTCTCAATAATTGCTACTCGATTATCATATTGAGTGAATACATTACAATTATTTAACTCAATACGATCAACTTCTGCGATAGAGAGATTCTCTGGAATAATCCCAGGTTCATCTTTCCACATCACACTTACTACAGAGTTATTCTGATTGAAATCCGTAGTGAGTAATCGGCCTAACAATGACACCCCTGCATACATATTTGTAGAGGAGTATTGACAGAAACTACGATTATACCCATCTGGCTCCCGTAGCCCATTGGGAGATAACTGATAGGAAATAGAGGTAGTATCCGCAGTAGCACCATCAGGGATAATAGGGTCCATAGAAGAAATAGCAAATATATGTTTGTTTGTGCTAATAGCCTCTATATAATTAGCAACCGACAAATTACGACTTACATGGGTAGGATCATCTATAGTAGAGATACTATCATCTTCATTAGTTACCACTAATCCATACCATTCCCTACCAAAACGGTTATCACAATCAACGAGTGCATCCAGAATATCTTCTGGAGTGTAATACGGCAATATTGTAAATAGAGGAGTTGTGGGAGTAGTGGTATCATACCTAGTCAACCGTAGAGTATTACCAATATTGCGGTGAGCATTATCCCTAACATAAACGATATTAGAAGTTCCTGAAATCACAGTAGGGAAATCTGTAGTAAGTACTCCGCCTGCTTCGTTTATATTATCTACGAAACCTATTTTCCCCAACAATGTAGCTATTGCTGTATAAGTATCTTTTACGAGAGTAGCAATAACTACATTGGCAGAATAATTAGTGCCATTTTGGGTAAAGTCTACATCTGGAGTTCCTGAATCAGTGAAAGTAATCGTATATTTTTTGGGAGTTGACGCATTAAGAGTAACTATTAATGTCTTACCTGCTACCGGATTAACATTTGCAGTACCTGTTGGGTTGTACATTCTAATAAGTTGCGTATAAGGAACTGTAAGAGAATTTAGAGCAACACCGCACCTTATTTCAAAACGATTCATAGAAGAAGAATAAGAAACCTTAAAAGGGTCGCTAAGGTGAAGAGAGTCTGCGGCATTGTTAAGTGCTATAGTCATTTTACTTGCTACAGCATTTAAATTTACTGCTTTACTTAAATCGATATTTACAGGAGTAAGATCATGTATTGATAAATCACCTGCATAAACCAAACGAATACTAAAGAAAGCATTGGTAGCTTTATTAAGAACAGCAATATTCTTATCTGCAAGAGTAAGACTATTACCAATGATCATTGCTTTTGAACCGCTAGACGCCCAACGGCCAATCTTCAAATTGACAGGAGAAGGGGCCTGTTGAAAGAACAGTTTTGCCGCAGAATATTCATTAGAAGTTTTATCAAAAGCAGCTTTTACTTCATCAAAATTAGAGTAGTTATGTACTCGTTCATTAATAGGAATGGTATCGCTGGAACCTAGAATAAGGCAACCAGAGACACCTGTAGACAAGCCTGGAGAGCTGGCTAAGGAGATTTCAGAAGAAATCAATCGGGATACTGGGATCATAAGGAATTCCTATCAGGAAAATATAGTAAGTGGCGGGATAGATTGCATATTAAGAATAGGATATTTCTTAGTAATTTTCCTACAAAGAATTATCTTCATATCAGTACGAAAAATCCATTTGTTCTTTATCATCTCTGGAATTGTCAAACAAGGGGTACTCTTCACTACAGACATCCCTTGCCTAAGAAGATTATCTCTATTCTGAGATAATATCATACCTTCCCTAAGTAACCCCATTCTTTTTTGCGACTCTGGACCATACATAGTGATAAGAAGATGGATCATTTCTTGTCTTCTTAACAAACTATATCCTTCTCCTTCCCCATAATGTGTCACAGAGGGATAGACTTCACTAGGAATAATTTCTATCCCGAATGCCCCCCAAGTGAACAATGGTCCTGGTAAATTAGGTGGGTCAGGTTGCCATCTTGGACGAAGTAAAGAACTTTCAATACCAGAAACTCCTGCTATCCATTCCTGAAGAATGTCAATCAGGGCCGTATCAGAAGGAGGAATCGAAGCCGTATCTGGTACTAGATACCCACCAGTTGCGCTGGTATTCATCACCATTCTCGGACGGCATACGCATTCCCCACAACACCCAATATAGATATTCTATTTGTATTCATTGGGTAATGTCGAGGAGGAAAGAAAGTACCTGGGAGGACTGAGAATGAATCCACCGTACCTGTAGCCAATCCTACATCATTTACCTGTAGGGTATGTGCTCCACAGTTCTGCATAATCCATCCAGAACGAGTTCCGTTGGCTTCTAATAGTGTCTGCTCTACATCCGTAGCAATGATCTCTCCAAACGATCCCTGGATAACCTCCTGTCCCTGCATGATGATCGTCTGTGCGATCCCATACCCATCTAAAACAGTGACTAACATGGGATCACCCCTAAGTAGAAGGAATTCTCTAACCGTGAGAAATCGAGTCTAGGGGTCATCTCGCGTTCAAAATTGCGATCTGTTTCCTCTAAACTTTCACATTGTGCAATAATAAACCCTTCCCCAAAATTCAAATAGGGAGCTATCGAGACCACAAGATATCGATTTCTTTGCCAGTATATCTGGTCAGGTTGATTTCCAACGGTATTATTTCTAAGAGTAAAACGAGTAACAATAACGATTCCCTTCTCAGATACTTCATAATTACTCTTTCTATGTAGTCGATAACGACTATCTAATCCATCCCGTAACGCTGGAACTACTACCCCGAATACTCCTAAATATCTCTGTTCTTGGGTATGTACCCTACCATTTAAACCTATAATTTCTTTCTGTCGATACACATCAAATCTATCAGTAAAGGTAGCATCCGTAATTACATCACTTACATCGATACTTGCCATTACCCTCTCCGAATTTCATAATCAATCGCTTCGATTAATTGACCAGTCATTACCAATGGAGTAGCATAATCTACAGACGATACCTCTCCTCTAGTTCTCCTATCTGTCTCAATCGCCGCACCTACTCTTGTTTGTTCTAATCCATGAAGACGTAGATGATGTCTTATTGTAATATTTTTCAATGGAGGGGGTATTCCTTCCATAATAACTTCTCTCATTGCCGATACCCCTATCTTCCCTGCTTCCTCTAATTCATGAATAGCCTCTTCTACATTTCCTGAAATAATTACTGACTGAATAGAAGAAACTACTTTTGAAATTATCTCCTCTCTAGCCTTATCTACCCCTGGACGCAAGAAAGGACGTGCAGGAATATTTTTCGCAGGATCTCCAAATTCATGAGTAATAGCAAGAGATAGATTATCAATCTTCTCTTCATCTGGCTCAGGTTCTCTTCTTTCTGCATGACTAGGAAGAAGACCAAACACTATATGATGACGACTTAATTCCTTTAACTGAATTGCCAGTTTATCCAATCCTTGGGTATCCATATGTACGCTTGACATTAGATTTGTATTGGACCTGCGCCCATGAGCTTTACTAAACGAATAAAGCGTATTCCATAAAGAGTAAGATTCCAGTAATCATCTCCCTCTTTTCCAGAGGGGATAGTAGCATATCTTGTCTCCACGGGGCCTACTTTCTTTTCTATAGGTGCCCCTTGAGGTTGTCCTGGGACCCCACCACTCTTTGCTATATTCATGGCTCTTGCTTCTAAAGCAAGATTATGGGCCACGTAGAGCGCAATCCCATACGGTAGTTGTGATCCCCACCTTTCCTCATTCAGAAAGGAATAGGCCATCTCTAGGTAATAAACAATCTGTGCATTTGTATAAAGAGCAGAGCTAGCAAACTCAGGATGATTAATACGAAACGCACTAGGAGTTAATTTTACCATGTTTTATATTATTCTGGAGGAGTAGGGATACCCTTTCCAAGGGTCATAAGAGAAATACCCTTATCGGTAGGTCTTACTAAATACCGATCAGGAGATACTGGGTAGAAAGTAATTAAACCTCTTTCGTGGGCTTTTATAAGTCCTATTACATTCATTCGCATGTGATACCTTGGACGTTCTGTCGTCTCCCAATCTAACAAGAATTCTTTATCTATGGTCATTACCATATTTTCTTGAATAAGATTAAGAAGTAGTTGTTTCTGAAAATGACTAGGCCGCCATGCTTTATTCATAGTAATCGTTCATTCTCTAATGAGAAGAGTTGCTATATAAAACATACTATAGCAACTCTTTCATGGATATTATGGAATACGTGGAGAATATAACTTCACCCCACAAGCCTTGGCAAAAGGATGTTCCGCATGACTCTTAGGAATTTCCTGAATGCCAATCTCATATCGGAAAGAAGAATTATGATCAGGTCGGTGAATAAAGGCGACAGGGATAATTACTGTGACCATTTCTTCTTTACCCAAAGGAGGAGAAACTTTCTTTCCTTTTAACCTGGTACTTTCCGAATGCGTAACCATTAATTCTACCATTTAATCTACCCCTAGATTCCGTCAAAATATCCAATCGTTTCAGGATAAATAATCTCTGTAGAACCAAGACGACCATAATAAGTGGTACTATGATACAACCCTGCAAACTGAACAGGAGTGCGCTGCAATGGGGTCATTGCATACCTAGCATACATAGGGTCATTTGTATATACGACGGCACGATTCGCATTTCCATCCGTACCAATCGTTCCTCCTGCTCCTGTACCCAAACACCATTTCAGAGGATACACCTTCAATGGACCTTTCCCAGAAGAAGCCAGCAAACTATTTTCCTGAATGTATCGAAGAATGGAAATATTGCCAGCGGACGATACTTTCTGTGTACTGATATAACCAAAAGTAGTAGGAGGAAGCAGAAGCACTTCAGGAACTACTTGGTAGGCAGAACTTGCCCAAGTAGCATTCAGCATCAGATTCGTATCAAGCAAGATTTCATCTGCGGTCTTACTGGCCCAACGAGTAGAACTACCCGCAAGGTTATTAGGAAGACTAGAAGGAGTTACGGAAGCGTTATTCAATAGTCCTTTATCTCCCAGACTAATATCTCCAATATATACCTGCTCATCAATATCCATCTGATACTTCCGTTGAATCGCTTCATACTTCTGTTGGTCTACAGGACGACCCAAACGAGCGGCTGATTCCAATTCGAAAACAGTATATTTAAGATCAAGACCCCAACCGCGAAGCTGGTGCGTGATCTTACTAATATCCAGAGATACACCAGAAATTTCAGTGGTGTTCTTTCCTACCCAGGACTTTCCAGTACCAATACCATTGCCCGTTCCTAGTCCCCCTTGGGAACCAAAATTCGACAAGGTATAACTATGGTACTCATCTGCCATAGTTACATCGGTACGCAAGGAGAGATCTCGCCCCCAAGTGACCCCAGACAATGGACCATGATAGGTCTGGTCCAATCGTTCCAGTTCACCTATGATAAACGCGCCCGTTGAATCTGCGGTACGACCATCATGCGTTTGAAATCGGTGAGGAAGGCGACGACCAGGATGGTAGGAACTTCCTTCTGCACCCCACAAAGAATCTACAGCACGAAAACTCTTTCCTTGCGCATTTAAAATGTCTGACATGATATTACCCTTCTATGAAATAGATCTTTGTGAGATTAAATGTTGAACATGATTTCAGTAACACCATCGGCATCCGTAGGACCATTGAAGGCGCAATTAGTAAGCGTAATCGTACTTCCTCCGGTACTTACTGCCTCAAATCCTCCTTGTACATGAGCACCAGAAGATGCAGCATGCCAAACATACACTACGCCTCCCTTCACAGGTACCGTTGCACCGTTAACTTTTACATTAATATAACCTGAGCGTAGAACATCCATAATCCCAGTAAGCGCAGGAGTCCCCGCACCAAAACCTACTGCCCCCATTGCGGTAGTAGAAGTTTCCTGAGAAGGATAAGGACGAACCGTAATTCCGTAAGGAGCCACGGAATCGGTACTCACGTTAATGAGCCGAACCCCATGGGTAGTAGCATCAAGCACAACGGCTTGACCAAAAGAGGTAGGAGGATTAGTAGAAGAAGTTACCGTAGGCTCAATGGTGCAAGGACGAGTACGGTTTACATCTCCTGGAAAACCAGCGGGCATTCTGAAAAGGAAAGCGGCCATGAATAGATCCTATGGATGATTGCGATAGAAATCAGCATTAATTCGATTGATATCCGCAAGAGTTAGTTCTTTTGGTATATGGGAAGTGACAGGAATTGCGACTAATGGAGCATTATTTGACATCTTCTTTGCCAAGACAGTGGAGTTGAAGAGAACTTCAATACTGTCCCGAGTCATTCCAGCGAGGTGTAGTCGAGGAGTCCCTAGAATCTCTTCCATAATCTTTCTAGTTACTGGGAGACGATGGGCTTCTATAAGCGATTTTGACTGAAACTCAATCATACGATTCTTCGTATCTTCCAAAGAATCCCTAGTATGGAAACTTACCAAAGGAATTCCTGGAGAGATAATCTCTGCTTTTGCTAACATAGCTTGGAAAGGATCTTGTAGCGAAGAAGAATCTTGTGTGGAAGCATCGACCAAGCAGGCACTATCTTTCGTCTCTGCTACTTCTTTCTTCTCCTCTTCCTTCTCTCCTACCTTTTCTTCCTCTTTATTTACTTCTGGTACTTCATCCTTAGTAGCTGCACTCATCTTTTTCTCTATCGCATCCATACGGGCCACTAACGACCCCATAGTGGTGGAAAGCGCATCCATAGCTTTTGCCATTGGGTTCTCTTCTTCCTTTGGCACTACATTATCCTCTGTCTTCACTTCAGAGACAGACTCTTCCTTTGGAGTGTTCTCTTCTTCTTTCATATCTTCAGACATAAATATAGGTTCCTCTATTGAATCTTGTATTCTACATCGTGAGCCACATCGACCTTGTTCTACTAAGGCGACATGATTGAAAATAATCCGGTGTTGTCTCCATTTCCCTGGAGAAATTTCTTCATACTCTGCATCATATCCTGCCGAAACCTCTCTCTTTCCCTCTTGTATCTTCTTCATTCCCTCTTCCGTCGTGACTAAAATATCAGCCATCAGTAAATCATCATTCGCATTGTCCCCCCTCCGGGGATTCATTACAATCCCTAACGTAAGTTTTTTCCAACTAGTAGGATCTATATCCTGTTTAGGATGATCATGAACCAATGACTTTCCTTGTAAACTAGAAAGAGATTCTTCACTGAACAACGCCATAGCGTCTCGAACCACTTCAATCTCTCGATCCGTACTAATCGGACGACCTAGCCCATCCAATGGCATTCCTCCTTGTAGATAACTCATTGCTCCTGTACGAGCAATGGGAACTTCTCTACAAAGAAGATACCCTTCTGGCGTCTTCTCTTGTTTTGGACCAATCTTCTCTGTAGTAAAAAACTGTATTGTCATAATCTTACCAAGAAATATTCTGACCAAACACTTTACCAAAGAATCTTGTTCCATCCGTAAGAAGATGGAAGATATCTTTCTTGCCAGGGGTGGTTGTAATGGTAGGCGTTCCGGCCATCCATAGTAGCGAAGTGGGCCAGGTGACGGTCCATCCTCCGGTACTATCTTGTTCCAATACCACAGTAATAACACTTCCTGCAGGAAAGGAGGAGAAACTTAACGTAGTATTCTGTGTTAATAAATGATACCCATACTGTGCCGTAACATCGCTACAATACGCGATATCCTCATAGTGAGTAGTAGTCACTCCTGCGGAAAGTCTACCCTCTCCCGTAACGAAATATAGCTGACGAGGACGCAATGCCGCCGCCGTTTTTACTTCTTCTAATCGACTTCTGGTTCCCGAAGGAAATAAAATCACAGGAGGTTCCATGGATCTCTTTTAATTTGTCCTCATGGGAAGGAGAGACCTTCTCCATGAGGAGACTACTTATTCAATATCCAAGAGGATAATGACCTACCCCTATCGTCGGAGAAATTCCATCCTCAGAGATAGGAGAATCAAAACTCTCCACAGTTAATGGTTCCCGCACTCAGCGTAATGAAGCCATTACCGGAATCTTTAATCATCTGCAACGAAGAATCCACACGTACGATACCATCGGTACCATCAGTGCCCCAGAGATAACCCGCAGTACCCCCACTAACCACTGCCACCATCTCATCCGAACTGGCCGCAGGAATATTTAGGGCAGACTTAAAATCAGCAAAGGTGATCTTCTTTTCTTTAACGCCGGTAGCACTGGCATCGTGCATGAACAGTAGATCGTTCGCACCATCTACACTCGAAAATGCAGTCAGTTGATCGACCAACGGAACCACGTTGATAGTGGTGGTCGCATCCGTAGCAATATACAAACCATGACGGTCGGTAGTGACGAACTGTTCGCCACGGAGCATGCTACTGGTCGGCAGGTTAGCCTGTACGCCAGTCTTAATTTGTACGCGAGGAGTTTCAGCAGCCATTTGGTTTAAATCCTATGAATGGGTATAAAATAAAGGGTAAGAGATAAGCGTTAAAATACGCCACAATTAATTTCTTGCAATTCTAGGCTTTCCCTCGCCTCAACCCTATCTTCCGGGGTACTAAATTCAGAAAGATGCAGTCCTACATGAAGGGCTTCTGGATCTACTGATAAGGTATTACCTGACAAGTAATCAGGATATAGAATACTTTCCTCCGGGGGAAGTCCGCTCCCTGGAGACCCTCCTCCTGAAG
>Ga0268284_1000607_pt1 | contig 22746 bp, 23 predicted proteins | sample saktaG_14_FD_190137 | JGI IMG/M metagenome (GOLD analysis project Ga0268284, IMG submission 190137) | Saline water microbial communities from Sakinaw Lake, British Columbia, Canada - sak_2013_06_06_40m | ecosystem: Environmental > Aquatic > Non-marine Saline and Alkaline > Saline ...
GCGCTATTATAATCCTGTTTTGCAAAGGTTGAATCAGCAATTAAAATTGTTTCAGTATATATTTTAAGCATGAAAGATTCATCTTCAATGAGTCTGTTTAATTCTTTTAGCTTGTTTTTTGGATAAGCTTCTTTGGAATTCAGGCTGATCGCAAATTGGAATTCTATTTTTGCTTTATTGTACTCCGCATTCGTGAAATATTGATCGGCAGTTTGAATAACAGATTGGTATTCCTGCTCTAAAAGTTGTTTCTCCTGAATTTCATTCTTAATTTTCTCAACCTGAATGTTTGGATAAATTTCAAAAGGAAAAAGATCGATGGCTTGCTGATAATTATTATAGGCGTTTTCTAAATCTCCATCTTTATAGTAATGATCAGCCTTTAAAATGTTTTCAGTATAAATTTCCCGCTCTTTACTTTGACTTTTTAGCAATTCGATTGATTTAGTCAAACGTGATCGAATATCCTGATTATTTGGTTGAAGTCTCAGCGCATATTGATAATATGCTTTGGCATTCAAATAATTGCCATGATTGAAAAGCGAATCAGCGGTTAATATTATTTTTTGATAATCGGCTATCGTTTCTTGTGCAAATCCCTTATGCGTCAATCCTGACAAAGAAATCATTATTATGATAAGGCAAAAATGGGCTATGTAGTTTTTAGGCTTCAAATTATATTTTGCTATTAGGATGTTAAGTATTAGCAACGATTTATCCTCTTTATTATTGTCATATTAATTTTCAATAATCCCATCTTTAATGGTGAGTATTCGATCCGACATATTTGCCAATTCGGTATTATGAGTGACCAAAACGAAAGTTTGTTTGAACTCATCGCGCAAGCGGAAAAACAGTTGATGTAATTCAACTGCCGAATTTGAATCCAGATTACCGGAAGGCTCGTCGGCTAAAATAACTGAAGGTTTGTTTATCAGAGCACGGGCAACTGCAATACGTTGTTGTTCTCCACCAGATAATTCGGAAGGTTTGTGATCAGCCCGATCTTGCAAACCCAAAAATTCCATGAGTTTCATGGCTTCTTTTTCGGCTTCACGTTTTGATGTTTTCGCAATAAATGCCGGAATACAAATGTTTTCGAGTGCTGTAAATTCTGGCAATAAATGGTGAAACTGAAATACAAACCCAATTTCTTTATTCCTAAATTCCGAAAGTTGACGGTCCGATAAATCCTGAATCAATCGATTATTGATGTGAATGCTGCCTTTATCTGCCCGATCGAGTGTTCCTATAATTTGCAAAAGGGTTGATTTTCCGGCACCTGAAGCACCTACAATACTAACTATTTCACCTTCTTGGATTTCAAGGTTAATTCCTTTTAGTACCTGAAGTGAGGCAAATGATTTCGTAATTCCTAAGGCTTTAATCATGTAATAAGGTTTAAAACAAAGATAAAAAAATCCATAGAGAATATTCTTTATTTATATAGATGTATAAATTCCAATATATGACCCTGACTCTTCAATAATTGTAAAATTAAAATACTATTTTTGTAAATAAATATTTCATATAATTTAATCTGAACAGATGAACATTCACGAATATCAAGGCAAATCCATATTGAAAAAATATGGAGTTGCTGTACCTGAGGGATATGTAGCAGAAACTCCTGAAAAGGCAGTTGAAATGGCTCAGTTATTAGCAAAGGAAACCGGTACAAAATTTTGGGTTGTAAAAGCTCAGATTCATGCTGGTGGACGTGGCAAAGGGGGAGGAGTAAAACTTGCTAAATCTCTGGATGAAGTTAAAACACTGGCTGGTAATATTATTGGAATGAGACTGGTGACTCCACAAACCAAAGCTGATGGTAAGTTGGTAAGCAAAGTTCTGATTCAACAGGATGTATATTATCCGGGTGAATCTGAAATTCAAGAATTTTACATAAGTGTTTTGCTTAACCGTAAGGCAGGGCGAAATATGATTATTTATTCGCCTAAAGGAGGAATGGATATTGAGAAAGTTGCGGAAGAAACTCCTGAGCTTATTTTTAAAGAGGAAATAAACCCTGCAGTTGGTCTTTTACCATTTCAATGTGCTAAAATCGCCTATAATTTTGGGTTAACTGGTACTGCCTATAAAATGATGGTGAAATTTGTTGCTTCATTATATCAGGCTTATGTTGAATCTGATGCTTCCTTGTTTGAAATAAATCCGGTTGTTAAAACTTCCGATAATAAAATTTTGGCTGTTGATGCCAAGGTTGCCATTGACAATAATTCATTATTCCGTCATCCGGATATTGCAGAAATGCGCGATTTGATGGAAGAAGATCCAATTGAAGTTGAAGCTTCTAAATTTGATTTGAATTATGTTAAATTGGATGGAAACGTTGGCTGCATGGTAAATGGTGCAGGTTTGGCCATGGCTACCATGGATATTATCAAGCTTTCTGGTGGCGATCCTGCTAACTTCCTAGATGTTGGTGGTTCGGCGGATGCTAAACGTGTTGAAGAAGCTTTTCGTCTTATTTTAAAAGATCCGAATGTCGAAGCTATTCTGATCAATATTTTTGGTGGAATAGTTCGTTGTGATAGGGTAGCTGCAGGTGTAGTTGAAGCTGCAAAGTCTGTGAATTTGACCTTGCCGTTAATTGTTCGCTTACAAGGAACTAATGCTGTAGAAGGTAAGAAATTAATTGACGAAAGTGGTATTAAGGTCCGATCGGCAATTGCCTTGCAAGATGCTGCCAATTTGGTTACCGAAGTTTTGAAATAAGAATTTTAATGAAAAAAAGTTAAAGGACGCCATCCCTTTTGGAATGGCGTCCTTTTTATCTATTTAAACTTATTAGCTCATCAACACTATAAAATGGGCAGTTTTCACATTTAATATGATTTTCAATTCCGTCAATTAATTTGTGACATTTTTTACAACGATACCAATCTTTGTCAAATTCAAAATTACCTCCTTCAATAAGAATTGATTTTCCTTCGATGAATGCAATTGCAATTTTGCTCAAAGCACTATTATAAATTCGTGTAAGTGTAGGGCGTGAAACTTCCATCCGCTCTGCTGCTACATCTTGAGAAAGGTTGTCATAGATTACCAATTTGATCGTTTCGTATTCGTCATATTGTAATACTATCTGAACCGTATCTCGAACGGCAATACCAAATGGCTTGAATCCAAGCATTTTAGGTGGAATACAAACTTTTCTACTTTTCTGCGGTCGCGCCATTTTTCTTCATTTTAAATAATGCTCTAATATCAGGCAATATAAAAAATAAAAAGAAAACCAGTGATGATCCTAAAATTATTTTTCCAATAATGCAATATGAATTACAAAAATAATTAGTCCCAAAACCAAATAAGCAAGTGGCACACCCTAATAATACCATGATAATATAATCAACGAAAAGTATTAAAGGTAATACGATACAAAGTTTAACGATAAGTGATGCGTTCATAATGGTTATTTTTATATAAAGATAATGAACGTAGGTTCATAAAACAAATTTATTTTAATAAAAAAACGCCTGCCATTAAAAAGTGGAGGACGTTTTATTTGTTAGCGATGGAGATAATATCAGTTATTAACCAAATTGGGTAATTATTGTATTATGTTCCACCTAAAAAACACCGCATATTTTTACAATATGCGGTGCAATAATTTTATTAATTTTAATTATTGAGAAATATTTTAATTGGTTAGAAGATATATCTAATTGAGATTGCTCCTGAGTCTCCCCAAAATCCGGAATAACCACTTACATTGAATTCTGGTTTCCAGTCAATACTTAAATTTATTGGGATTTCAGGAAAACTGTATTCTAATCCAAGTATTCCGTCAAAACCAATGACTGTATACGAATCATTATTATCTGCCCATTTTACATTATTTCCATCCCAAAAACCAACATGAGCTCCAACACCATAATACCATTTTAAGCCATTTGTATTGAAAGCCTGATTATGAATTTCATAAAGTCCTGTGATACTTAGCCCTTTCCATCTGCTCGCAACTAAAAATTCAAGTGCTGTTCTTTCAGCAATAAAAGTTTTGATTGTTACTCCATTTGTAAGTCCACCTCTAAATCCAATTCCGGTATTGTAATCTTGAGCATTGATGTATGACCCCATACAAATTGATAATGCAATTATTAATAATAGTTTTTTCATGGTTTTTCCTTTTTTATGATTATTGTTTTATTTAATTAATTCAAAATTTGAAAATTTCTATATTGTTATAGTTTAATTTTAGATATGTTTTGCAGAAGGTTTTGCGTTAACTCACTTCTTCATACCCACTTTTGATTATAGTTGAAAGTAATTTGAATCGGTTGATGGTTCTAATTATACTATGTGAATGTGCAGGTATGATTATAGACTGACCCATTTCAAGTAAGTTAGATTTATTGTCAATAAAAATTTCTGCATTTCCTTCTATAAGCTCGATAAAAATGTCGAAAGGTAAAATCTTCCCAATCAATAATCCTCCCGAATCAGATGAAATTGCACTGATGGAGCCGGTAATTTTTTTTATGATTGTCTTCGTAGCAATTGAATTCGGAATGTATTCAATGAATTCAACCACTTTGAAAGCTTCTGCGCTCCTTAATCCACCGTTTTCCATGATATTCGGTTCATTTATGATGTAATAGCTCTAATTTTTCTATTTAGCACTACAATACAAAGATCGGGACATTCAATGTTCATCGAGTTACACTATCTTAAAAATATCTTACATATATCACATGTTTTGATTGACTTCATTCTATTTGTTTTACAGTAAGTAATGATTAATTAATAGAAATCTAATAGAATAGTTAAGCACCTGGCTATCATTCATCCAAGGTATGATAATCTGTACCTGTCAATTTTCAAAGAACCCAAATTAGAATTTTGATATTCTGGATGACTGAGAGAAAACAAGCCCTCCAGATGCTATTATTGCAATGCCAACAAATGGTGATCAATTAATAGAATGTGGCTAATTTGTTGTTATTTCCAGTTCCCCAATATCACAGATTTTTTATCATTTTTTTTGTTTGATTGGAATGATGAATAAAGGTATAGAAGTATGATACATCACTTCTTTGGTTACACTGCCCATCACTATATTCTCAAACCAATTGCGGCTGTGTGATCCCATTACAATAAGATCAGCATGCAATTTATTTGCAGTCTTTAATATTGAATCAGCATAATCACCTTCTTTTACGAGGGTTTGAATGGTATCATCGCCTAGATAGCGCTTCGATTTGTCAAGAAAATTTTGAGATGCTTTTTTTAAACCAACAACATTATCCATTTGAATTGCATTGATATCCTCCTCATTTGAAAATCCCATGATTGTCGTATGACCAGGTGAAGTATAGTATATGGGTTCAGATATTACATGAAGCAAGGTAACTTCTGCTCCCATCGTTTTAGCTAATGAAAATCCAACTTCTGCTACTTTTTGTGCTGTGGTATCATAATCCAGAGCAATCAATACTTTTTTCATTTTAATTGTCTTCATGTGTTTATAATTTTTATTTTATTGATCACATGGAATATCCATATAATCATCATGGTTTGTGTTAATCTTTTTTAAGATGGATATTTCATCTGTACTTTTTTTTAAGTGAATTATTTGATTACGAAGTTGAGCAATAGCCTGATTAAATATGTTACATTATTTTTAAATAAGATTGTATAATTCACACATTCTAACTCACGTTGTGACTTTTTGCCCAAGTAGTTAAAATAAATTGAATGATTTATTTATATGCTTATACTTTTCAATGGTTAATCTTGCCATCAGATAGCTTAGCGTAGATTCGGCACCTTGGTTAATGTTAACCTGAGTTTCTTCAAGCCCATCGTAACATCCACCAGTCATTGGATTATAAATAATTTGATTCAAGTGATTATTTCCTAAAAACCAAGTAAATGCAATTTCCATTTTCTGGCGATAATCTTCATCCATAAATTCATTGTAAAATGCACTTAATGTCATTAAGGTATAGGAAACATCAATAGGTTGCTCACCGAAGAGTTCTGCTTTCTGCCCTTTTTGTTGCCAGTTTCTATTGGAAATTACTTTTATTACATCTTTATTAAAAATTTGCGACAATAAAAAGTTAAAAGATGATCTGGCGATTTCGGCATAAATTGTTTCCCCTGTAATCAACCAGGCAAAAAGCATGGACTCGGGCAATATGCTGTTGGCATAGGTAAGATAACTCTCAAACCAATTCCATTTTGGGGTCGCTTCGTGCCTGTACATCTGAACCAAGCGATTTGCCAACATTTTTACAAGGCTAAGCTTTTCAGGCGATTTTATTGCCTTTTGATGGTAATATAGGCCTTTTATGGCAAAAGCCATAGCCCTTGTAGAATGCAATGTTATCATTTGATTCAAGGATTTTTCAAAGATCGTTTCAGCCTTTGATGTCATCTGATCGGGTAAAAAACCGGTTAATGATATGATATATCCTAAAGCCCAAAAAGCCCTTCCATTGGCATCATCTAAATTCGTTTCATTGTTTTGAATGGTGAATTGTTTGTCTTTATCCACATAATTCAGGAATGTACCATCAGGTTGCAAGCAATGTTCAATAAAATCAAGATAAGTTTTCATCAAAACAATATCTGTCTTTTCCTGAGTTAATTCATAGTGCATACATATAGCTATTAAAGCCCTTGCATTATCATCAAGCGTATATCCCGAATTAATATCGGGCTGATTGATCTTTGAAAACTGTATCATTCCAAAATCAGTGGTCAGATGTTTTATATGATTAAGATTGATTATTGGTGAACTGTATCTTAATGAAAAACCATGACCCAAGGTTTTTCCAAAAAGCAGAGCGTGTGCAATGGCCGAATTCTCCCAAGCTGAAGGCACTGTTTTATGTAGAGAGTTTAATCCCATGCTTTTTCGTAATGGTTCATTATTAAGCAATCGGATAGTTCCTGCTGCCAATTGCTCTGAATGTTGAAATTTGATAATAATCCCTGTGTTTTCATCAAGCATCTCAAGTGCTTGTGGTATCGGAGTTGAAATAACAGCACAGCCGCAACTCATGGCATACGAAAAGGTGCCGCTCACTGCCTGTTTTGGATCAATAGATGTAAAGAGATAAATGTCTGTCAACCTCAGATATTCCAGTAAAACAGAAAGTTCAAGGTACTCATTGATAAACTTAACGTGCTTTTCAAGGTTTAAGGAAATAACTTTTTCCTCGAGCATGCGCCTGTATTTTTCCCCCTCCGATTTTATAACTCCCGGATGTGTTTTACCAATTGCCAGAAAAATTACATTTGGGAATGCCTTAATAATTTCAGGTAAGGCTTCCAGTGTAGTTTCGATACCTTTTCCTGAACTGAGCAGACCAAATGTTGAAAGTATCTTATATCCCTTTAGTCCATATTTTTCTTTTAGAAATGCCTTACTGTTATTTGAAACCAAATGGGTACCATGCGGAATTACTTCTATTTTTTCATGGGCTATTTCATAATCCTGCTCCAATACTCCTTTTGAGGTATTTGTCATCACAACAACAGATTTACAGGCCGCTGCTATGTTCCTCACCATTACTTTAAAAGGTTCATCCGGCTGTGGCAAAACGGTGTGGAAAATAATGATTACAGGTTTTGTCAGCATTTTTATTAAACGGAGAAAATCCTTTCCACCCGATGAATTATAAAATCCAAACTCATGCTGGATAATGATGATTTTTATTTTTATGTTTTGTTTGATTTTATCTGCAAGTTCAAGATACTTTGCTGAATCTGAGGTATCCAGCACATAGCTGACGTTATCATCGTAATGAAATGTTTCTTCTTTTGTTTCAAGAGCACAAACCTTTATTGAAAATGAATGCCCGAATTTTTCATCGAAGGCATTTATCATATCCTGGGTGTAAGTAGCTATACCACATTCCCTAGGCGGATAAGAGCTAATAAACAAGATTTCAGCCAGGTCGTGGGTACATTCACGATTAGTACATTGCTTGGGTTTTGTTGTTGTAGCTATTGGATATTCTTTATTTTCAATGAGAAGCAACTCCTGAAATTGATTTAATCCGGTATCAAATGGATAGGAAACAATATTATTTTTCATCTCTGAGTTTATAAGTTAATAATTCTGACATTAACTCCGATAATCTTAGGGATGCACAGGCGATTCGTTTATCGGCGGCACCGTAATATATATAGAGAGTATCACCAAAAAGGGCTGTTCCCGTGGGAAAAACCACATTATCTACTTCTCCAGTAACTTCCCATTTGTATTCAGGTGAGAACAAAGAAATAGGTAATCGGGCTATGACTTTTGTTGGATTATTTATATCCATTAAGGCCGCTGCACAGGCAGAATAAACAATCCCTTTATCAGTTTCTTCTGCTCCATGATAAATCAATAGCCAACCGTATTCTGTTTCAATGGGAGGACAACCGGCACCAACATACTCTGACTCGTGAGCATAAACAGGCTCTAGGACAATATGATCCTGTAGGTTAATAATATAATTTTCCCAAAACTCTTTGGTAAGTTCTTTTAAATTATTCACTGAAACGACTTGAATGCCGGGTCTGATACGGTGAAGAAACATCAATTTACCATTGATTCTTCGGGGAAAGAAAACGACGTTTTTATCCCACAAAAGAATTTTTTCAGGATTTTCTTGTAATTTGTAAAAGTTATGATCGCGGTAATAACCTTCCTTAACTTTACCGCTTGTTTTAACAAGACGTACAAATTCAGTATACGATATTGAAGGGACAATGATCCCCTGCTTCTCAAAATGAATTAAATCTTTTGAAGTTGCTAAGGCTCCAAGTGCGTTTAATCCATCATATGCGGTATAGCTTATGTAATAAAGGTCATCGATCTTGACTATCCGAGGATCCTCCACACCATGCGATTCGTAATCAAATTCAGGGACTATTATAGGCTTGTTCCACCGTTCAGCAATTGTTAACGGACCATCCAGCTTGCAATAGCCAATACTTGAATTATTTCCTTGTTGCACAGCTCTATAGAAAAGATGAACATTGTCGCCAATGCGTATAGCAGCGGGATTTAATACACCAACATTTTCAAATTCAAAATCGGTTATTGATAATAAAATACCTTCTTTTTTTACTTCAATCATTATATTATTATGTTTTATTCCTAAATATTAGTATTGGTAACGCTATATATTCTTGTGAATAATTTTGAAAAACGAATGGCAGTAAGACACCCGGTATGTATTTTCAGGCGTCAGTTTTGTGGTCTATCAGTCGTGTTTTTTAATGGTACAATATAAAGTGGAATAGAAGTGTTGTATAAAACTTTTTCAACGACACTTCCTATAACAAGTTTTTCAAGCCATTTCCGACTGTTTGAGCCCAAAACGATGGTATCTGCATGCAGGTTTTTTGCCGATTTTATGATAGATTCGGCAAAATCGCCTTTTTCTACCAAGGTTTGAATATTTTCATCACCAAGATGGAGTTTTGATTTATCAAGAAAATCTTGAGCTTCATCTTTCAGACCAATTACATTATTATTAATTTGAGTTAGGTCCATATTGTTAAGCCAAATTGTTTGGGAATATTTTATTGGCGAAAACTCTGTTGATGCATAATTAATAACATTCGATAATACATGTAGTAAGACAACTTCTGCATTCATTGATTTGGCCATTAAATATCCTTGTTCTGCCACTTTTTGCGCGCTTGGATCGTAGTCCAGTGCAATTAATACTTTTTTCATTTGTGTATAATTTGTTTTCTAATTGCCAGATGCCCTCCTGTCTGGCCGGCAGGGAACTCTCTATTGAAGTTACCTACCAGAGTGAAGAATATTTCTGCTTGACCCGTTTCATGCGGGTTTATGTTTAAGATGTAAATTTTGGAGCTATCATATTTCTTTTTTCAAATTGATAAATTCATCATATTTCACTAATTATTTACTTGTTGTTATTTCTATAAAGTTGATGAGATAGATTTTATAGACAATTCTTTATACCCTTACCTCTATGAATTATGATGTTGCAAGTTATCTATCTATACTTGTAAATGCATTACATATTTATTTAAAAGAGTTATATAATTCACACATTTAAGATTAGCCTGTTCAAATGTAGAAAGCTGAAATGGTTGCTTATATAGCGTATACCAATAAAGAAAATGATTTATGACAATTCTTATAATTGTTTTACATAAACAGGAAATATAAACAAGGTTCTAATTAATAAATGACTAATCATTTCTATGAATTTAATAAATCATGAAGTTTTGAAAAAAAAAGAGGCCATTTTAATGGCCTCTTTTTAACAAGTGTTATAGGATTAATTTAAAAATCTTATTTTGCTGGAAGAATGTCAATAATTACTGACCGGTTATAAAAGCGTTCTTCAGGAAATTTGTTTTCGAAAGGAGCTAAAGCTTCATCTTCACCGAAACCACTAACTTCAAACTTGACATCGTTTCGACCAGCGTTAGCCAAAGCTTTTTCTATGATATCCTTTACATCATTTGCACGGGCTAATGACAATTTCAAGTTGTTCGCATCATTTCCGGAAATATCGGTATGGCCGTGTATAATAACCGTTCCGTTTTTTGGAATCTTAGGTGTTACAATTTCAGTAAGATAATTATCATAGAGATATATAGCGTCCGAGTTATTGAACTCATATATTATGCTGAATCTCATCATTTCTTCGGTAACAGCAGGTATCCAAAGTACAAGATGCACAGAAGCTTCCTTTTTCAAAGTCTTGCCGTTCTTTAATTCACCAATTATTGTTACCTTATAATCACCTTCGGATCGGTTATTTAAAATAGAATTTCCTGGGATACTCACTTTCTCTTCAGTGTAGGGTCCAAATTTTTGTACCATTCCTTGTTCATCGGCAATTTCTAACGACCATGTAGAGAATGCTGTATCAGAGCCCACAACATTGAAAGTAACATAACTTTCAAATGGTGCTACCTGAATTTCAATAATTTCTACAGGTTTAAGAGGTGTATCCGGACCACTTTGGAACTCCATTAATAAAACCGGAGAATTGCTCTCAATTGAGACCCTGTGGTCTTCATCACGAAGTAGGGCAAGTTCGAGTTTTCCTCCCGGTTGTTCAGAAGGGATCTTTGGTTTAACAAGATTTTTTGTCGTAATCCTTGAAGACCCGATTCCAAATACATCAACCAGATATTTTTTGACGGACTCTGCAATTGCCTTGCCATCTTTTTCCCCTTCCATTGATGATCCTACCAACGTAATAGTTGACAATGGATTTTTTACCATACGGTCGCCAAGGATATTCAATACATTGTAATATACAGTCATCTGGCGTTTTGATCGGCCCGACAATTCTTTTGGGGTAAATACTTCAAGTTGATCTTCCCTGAAGTCCTTAACCTGATCTTTTTGAAGCTTCACATAACGATTAGGTATTTCAGTTGATCCTGAATTAAAGAACACATAGTTGCGAAGTGGGAAAGTTTCTCTTACCCTGATTTTAACAGGTACGTTCTTTGGAGCATAAGCAGTAAAAGTTACTTCCGGATCAGCAACAACCATTATTGGTACAGGTAATACAATCTTTTCAATTACTTCAACTTTGTGCCCACTTCCAAACTTAAGTGTTATTCCTGCCCTCAAAGTGGTTAAGTTCCACGATTCTGTTGAACGCGGGGCCTGCCCAAAATAGGGTTGAAATGAAACAAAAGGGGAGAGTATTGCCTGTGTGCGATTGTTTTGGTCGGAGAGTGGTATATCGAATCCTGCTCCTATTTGCATCGAGATTAGGGATTTGTTAATATTACTGAAATCTCCTTCTATATCAGGATTTGCTATTTGGTCAGGGAAGTCAGGATTGATTCTTTGGCTGTAAGTAAATTGTTTATTTAAATTGAAAGCCAGACGCGGCCCTGCATACAAATAAAAATTTGATTTGAAGGGGGCTAAACGCAAACTGGGCTCAATTGTAATATAACTTAAGTTAGTAGTTAAATCTGCCGGGCAGTTACAAGGAGTTTCTACCTGTTTGAACGATCCTGAACGATTGTCATAACCGGCTTGTAGCATGAAACCCCATCTGGAATCAGGGTGATGGAATTCGATAAGTGGAGCAAGATAAAATCCTATGCCATCACCTTTATGAAAAGCGGATGGGGTAGTTAAGTTTGAATTTAATACCTGAGTAGTACCGTCATAGAAATTAAAATTTGCACCACCGGCAACTCCAAACCACCATGAGGGTTTAGTAAGCTTTGCTTCCTGAGTTTCCTGAGCATGAAGTGGTGTTTGAATGCCTATAAAAATTAGTGCACCAACAAAAATACTTTTAAGTATTTGATTATAAGGGAACCGCTCTAAGAGCGATCCCTTTATTGATTTTATATTAAGTATCATATTATAACAGATTTATGGTTTAATGATTGTACTGGAATCTAATGTGACTGCAGCGATACGTGTTAAGGCTCTTCCGTGTAAGGTTGCACCTGTAGTTAATGTGATGGACTGATCAGCAAGAATATTTCCGTAGAAAATAGAGTTTGTTCCAAGTGTTGCTGAAGAACCAACTGACCAATAGATATTTTTTGCTTGTGCTCCACCGGCTAAAACAATACTGGTTCCAGTATCAGTTATAAGGGTAGATCCCATTTTGAATATCCATACTGCATTGGCATCACCACCAGCATCAAGCGTTAATATTCCGTTGGCTCCTGTTCCTGATATGCCGCTCGTGGAAGAATTTACGTAAAGTCCAGGGGCAAAAGTAAGTCCGCCAAGCTGTCCGGGCAATGAGATCGCATTTAGTGATCGTGATTGCGCATCGTTATAAGCTGCGGTTAATGCAAGTTTTGCCTGATCTACTAAAGGATCAGCGGAGGTGTAAAGTATTCCATCAACATTTCCAGGAAGAAGTCCATTAATTGTAGCAGTTGGGAAAGAACCAACATCCCCAACAATATGGGTTGTAACCCCTGTGTTAGAAATTCCTGATCCGGCAAGAATAGCAAAGTTACCTGCCGATCCAAGATCTACTCCTAGAGGATTTGCCGGATTTATTATTATTATTGTGTCTTCTGTGAAGTTTGCTGAAATATTTTTATTTGCATCCATGGTCACTATTAATGGATTAACTGAACCTAAAGCATCACCGCTCCATGAAGTAAATGAATAACCTGGATTAGGAGTTGCAGTAAGCTCTACGATAGTTCCATAATCATAAAGTAACAGGTTTGGATTCTTTGAAACAATTCCGTTAACTGCCGTTAAAATTAATGAATACTGAATATTGGGGGAGATTGTTATAAAACTCCATACATAGTCATTTTCAAGTGGAGTACCTGCCATATTCTTTGCACCGGTTGTAATGGTAGCTGTATAGGTGGTGCCTGGTGAAAGAAGAACATCTGGTTGAAAATAAGCAACTGATGAGGCATAATAAACCGAGCCTGATATTGATGTTGTACCTTGTTTTAAGGTGAATGTTGATGAATTAATAGTCATTGAATTCATTCGCATATTAAAGGTTGCTGCTAATCTTTTATATTTTACTACATCAATTTCATTGTTTATTGGATCAGTCGAAATAACGCTTGGAGGAATAGTCAATGCTGTAGTAAATGTCCATACATAGTCGTTTTCAATCGGTGTACCTACTAAATTCTTAGCTCCCGTTGTAATAGAAGCAGTATAGAGGAGACCAGGTAAAAGGTCACTGGTTGGATTAAAGAATGCAGTTGATCCACTGTACGAAACTTCTCCTGCAATTGATGTAGTCCCTTGTTTTAAGGTAAACGTCGATGAAGAAATTGTCAAAACATTCATTGGTACACTAAAGATCGCCGCAACAGTTTTATCAAATGCTACGTTTGTGGCGTTGTTTAATGGGTTGGTTAAAATCACTGTAGGAGTGATAACAATATCGGATGAGGTTGTAAATGTCCATACATAGTTATTTGCCATGGCTGTTCTATCTAAATTCATAGCTCCGGTTGTAATGGTAGCCGTATAGAGGGTGCCGGGTAAAAGATTAACGGATGGGTTAAAGAATGCTGTTGATCCACTATAAGAAACTAATCCTGCAATTGAGGTTGTCCCTTGTTTTAAGGTAAACGTGGCTGAAGTAATTGTCAATTCATCCATTGATACGCTAAAGGTTGCCGCAACGGTTTTATTAATTGATACGTTTGTGGCATTGTTTAACGGGTCTGTTGAAATTACTGTAGGCGGAATTGCAATTGCAGTGGTAAATGTCCATACATAGTTATTAGCTATTGCTGTTCCGCTTAAATTCTTAGCTCCTTTTGTAATGGTAGCTGTATAGATAGCGCCTGGTAAAAGATCAATTGTCGGGTTAAAGAATGCAGTTGAACCGCTATATGAAACCACTCCTGCTACGCTTGTTGTCCCTTGTTTTAAGGTAAAAGTTGATGAGGTAATGGTCAGTACATCCATTGGTACGCTATAGGTTGCCGCAACCGTTTTATCAGGTGCTACGCCTATTGCATTATTTGTTGGGTCAGTAGAAATCACTGTGGGCGGTAACCCGGTTGTAAATGTCCAAACATAGTTATTAGCTAGTTGAATGCCACCAACATTCTTTGCTCCTGTAGTGATGGTACCAGTATAAGTAGCATTGGGATTAAGTGGGCTGGAAGGTATAAAGGTAGCAGTCAATCCGCTATATGATATCTCTCCTGCAACAATTGTTGTCCCTTGTTTTAAAGTAAACGTGGCCGAAGTAATGGTTAATGGATCCATTGGTTCGCTATATGTTGCCTTAACTGTTTTATCCAGTGCTACGCCTATTGCATTATTCGCCGGTTCAGTAGAAATAACTGTGGGTGATAAACCAGTTGAAAATGTCCAAACATAGTTATTAGCTAGTTGAATGCCACCAACATTCTTCGCTCCTGTAGTGATGGTACCAGTATAAGTAGCATTGGGATTAAGTGGGCTGGAAGGTATAAATGAAGCAGTCGAACCGCTATACGAAACCACTCCTGCAACGCTTGTTGTCCCTTGTTTTAAAGTAAACGAGGCTGAAGTAATGGTCAATGGATCCATTGGCACACTAAATGTCACCGAAACTGTTTTATCAAGTACTACGCCTATTGCATTATTTGCCGGATCGGTAGAAATCACTGTAGGTACTAAATCGGTTGTAAATGTCCAAACGAAATTGCTCACTAGTGGAGTACCTGCCACATTTTTGGCTCCGGTTGTAATGGTGCCAGTATAGATGGAATTAGGCGTAAGTGCAATAGTTGGTGTGAAAGATGCTGTTATTCCATTATAAACAATAGTTCCTGTTATTATTGTAGTCCCTTGTTTGATTGTGAAGGTTGTTGCTGTAATGGATAAAGGATCCATAGGAACACTAAAGGTTGCAGATATAATTTTATCAAGAACCACACCAGTACCATTATTTACTGGGTCGGTTGAAGATACTGTGGGAGATGCATCAGTATTAAATGTCCAAACATAATCTTCTTGTAAAAAATTACCCATTAAATCCCTAACGGATGATTTAATTGTACCTGTATAGGTCGTATATGGTAAAAGTGGGCTTGAAGGAATTAATGTTGCAGTTGAGTCGGTGAATGAAACTGTTCCTGAAACTGCTGTCGATTCCTTAAGCGCAGTTGCTCCCTGAATTGTAAAAGAAGTCTGGGTAAATGTTGCAGGGTTCATCTTTTCATTGAAGGTGGCTGTAATAATTTTGTTAAGAGGCACTCCCGTGGCATTATTTACGGGATTTGTCGAATTGACAAGAGGGCACACTCCAACTATTGCCTTATAATCGTCTTTTTTACATCCCATAAAAAAGATAAACGATACCATGGCAAGAATTGCTACTAGTTTTAGTTTTTTCATTTTTTTTATTTATTTAAGTAATTAAAAATTTCTTTGTGGTCAAAGGTAGAATCTCCAAATCCGGTCTACATTACACATTTATAAAATACTGTTACATATATCACATGTTTTGATTATTTAACAATATGATTTTCAATAATAAGTAATGCCTAAGTGAAATAGGGGAGCAATTAATATATTGGATGTTAAGCGTTCTGGGTATGCTAATAATTTGGAACTAATATTAAATAGTAGTTCTAAAAACTATCAATTAAATTTATCTCAAGAATTCTTGACCAGCTAATAAATACCGCCAAATTGAATTAAGTTTGATGTTATTTTCTTGATGACAGCAAAAAAAAAAGTCCACCAACCGCCATTACTGCAATACCTACATATGGCGACCAATAATAATGATGTGGCATATTTGCTGTTATCTCCATATGCCCCATATCGACTATTTTTTCTTTGGTAAAAACAGTTATGGCAGTAAATATGGTAAGTCCTAATCCAATTAATATGATGATGATTGCTATTTTTTTCATTTTATATTTCTTTTTTGTATTATTATTTAAGCATATCTACAATATCATATTTTGTTATATGACTTTGTTTTCAGCCTTTTTGTATTTAGGATTAATCTTAATCAGAGAAGGCATGGTGTCACCCAATAAAAATCCCCATGGTTTTAATGATTCTACGTGATCGAAAATAAGCTTTAGGATAGCTAGTAATGGGATAGAAAGAAACATGCCTGAAACACCCCATAATGCATTTCCTGCAATTACCACGATTATTGAAAATAACGCATTGATTTTTACTTTTGAAGCGACTATTTTAGGAACTATGTAGTTGTTATCAATAAATTGGATCAATGAATAGGCTCCTACAACATAAATTACATATTCCGGTGACTTTGTAATAAATGCCACCACCATATACAAAGCAACACTAATAATTCCTCCTAAATATGGTATTATGTTAAGCAGGGCACCAATGATTCCGAGAAGAATTGCATATTCAATCCCAAGTAAAAGCAGAGCTGTGGTATTTAATATGGCTACCATGATAAATTCTATGATAAGTCCTACAAGATATTGTTGAATAACTACTTTAATCTGGCTGACAATTTTAGCAACCTGCCCTTGATTACTTTTGTGAAAAATCTTATAAATAAAATCACGTAAAAGCGGTTGATAAAATAATATCATAAAGATGTACACCGGAATCAAAAATACGATCACTAGTCCGCTACCTAGGATGACTAATGTTTGCCCAATGGCTGCACTGCTCATTTTAATGATTTCTTCTGAAATTTTCGAGATCCATTCAAGGATACTTTTTGTGTTAATATCGAAATATCCCGAAGCTCCAATGATTATTTCGTCAATCATCGCATTAAATTTCTCTGTCAGTACTGGCCATGATTCACTAAACCGGCTTAACTGTGATACTAATAGCGCACCAAATCCTGTGAAAATTATAAATGTTAGGCTTAAGGTAATGATGATTGCGATCAGCCTGTTGACTTTTAGTTTTAAAAACATGTTTACAACAGGATGGAGCACGATTGCGATAATAGTTGCGAAAACTAATGGTACAATGATGCTTTGAGCTACATATAAAATAGTTATGACTGCCAACAAGCTAATTAAAAAATATGCGGCTTTGGCATAAATTGGTAGTTTTAATTCCTTATCCATTAGTTTATGGGATTCTTTTCTTTTTTATTGAAAACATGTTGAAAGATAAACTGGCCAAATATTTTAATTGCCTCAGGGTGATGGGCAACAAAGTTTGCAACTCCTATCTGTAATATTTTCCCAAAGAGTTTTCTGCCAGCATTATCCGAAGCTCCGGTGACTATTTTTTTTGAAATATAGCCACTAGCCATACCTGTAACAGTAGCTAAAATATTATCGGTCAAATAGGGTGATGAAATGATATCTTTTAAGGTATTTTCGATAAGGTTAATAGGCTTTAAACTCTCGTAAGTAAGAAAGAATTGTTCTTTTAATTCCTGCTCAAGTACAACCTGTTTATTTTCTAATAACTGAATGGCATTTCTAATTTCCGAAGCAGCATTATTTTTTTGCATAGGATTCCTATTTATGAAACTTTTTAATGATATAGTTGTTGGTGCGCTTTTTAACCCATTTATGCAAAAAAACCTGGAAGATAATTCCCAATAAGCCATAAAAAGCGGCTACAGTAGCAAATCCTAAATAAGTTTTACCCATCAATTCTCCAAGCCAAAAGGCAATTCCGAGATTAAAAAACAGCATAAATATGGCAATGATCCCAATGACAATTGAATGCGGTAATATAGAGGACCCTAAATCCGCCAATATTTCAAGAGCCTTAAGTTTACCTAATTCGTAGCTGGTTTTGCCATATTCAGTAGCTTTCTCAAGAAGAGATACTATTAATTTCGAATGGTCGTCCATGAACCTAAATTTAATATGGTTTAATACCTTGCCATTGGTAGATATCATCGATACTGAATGCCTGTGCAGTCAATTTCTTTTTCTTCCCCTTTGACTTACCTTCCTTTGACCCCTCCGATTTCCCAGGATTTGTAGAGTTGAAATGATGTGGATTGTTGCGGTTTTTGAACCAGCCCCTATGTTTCCCATTATCCTTTCTTACCACAACACATGATGATACGGCGAATAAAAGGATCAAGCTGAAGAATATTATAATAAGCGGTTTAAACAGTTTCATATCTTATAATTTATGATTTTTAAAATTTCCAGAATAAAATTGGTCTAAGCCTTTGACGTTTTGGCTTCTTTTTCAGCTTCTTTTTCCTTTGGCTTGGCTTTCTCTGCGAATTCAGAAACTTCTTCTGCTACCTTTTCATATTTTTCGGATATACTTTCTAGAAATTCATCGAATTTCTCCTTTAAACCTTCAGTATAATCTTCACTTTTTTTAGCAATTTTTTTACGCGTATCTGATCCTTTTTCGGGAGCAAATAAAATTCCTAACAATGCACCGGCAGCAACGCCTGCCAATAATCCTAATAATACTTTTCCTGAGCTCATAATTTTGTTTTTTTATATTTGTTATAAATAATTGATTTTAAAGAATTTTTCTTCCCTGAATTAGTCTAAGTAATATGGCGATGATGGCAATGACCAAAAGAATATGTATAAGTCCTCCAACGTTTAAACCAACATATCCGATAGCCCAGGCAATGATTAAAATCACTGCAATGATATAAAGTAAATTTCCCATTGTTTTTTTGTTTTATTTTAGTTTGATTTTCCTGATTTCTATATAGTAGTTATTATATATTTTTTACTAAATCATTAAATGCTTCACCTAACTTGTTCATATCACGATTAAACTCAGTTTTGAAGAGTTGCCAGTTGTTTTGTCCTTGTTCTATATAATTCTCAAGCGTTTTCTTCATGTCAGTATTTTTTTGTTCCAGTTCAGCCAGTTTTTTTTCATAAATAGCTTTATTTTCTAATTTTTCGTTTGCTATTCTAATTCTGAAGTCGGATATGATTTTTTCCTGGGCTGCAATTTTTTCTTCAGCTTCCTTTCTGAATTGTTGATATTCAGTAATGGAATCAAAACGTGCCTTCTCCAAATCGCTTTTTGCTTCTTGCACTTTATCCTTTGCTTTTTGTACTTTTTCGGCTGACGACTGGCAACCGATTATCATTATTGCTAGTATAAAAAAGCTTATCATGATGATTAAACCTGTTTTTTTCATCTGTAAATAATATTTAATGGATAAGTTTTGTGAGAATTATAATTTTAATTATTATACATTCCTTTTTGTAACGATTGTTAATTAAGCCATCTCTGAAATTTTGAATACATCCTTTTTTGTAATTAATTCTTTTATTTGAAGTATTCCGAAAATTTTCTCTAACCAAATTTCTTCATACATCAGGTCAGCTTCTGTAATAGGCGTTTCAAATTTATCGCTCGGCTTATTTTTTTGCTCAATACGATTGATTTTTGGTTTCATTGTTCTCATTTTTTTGAATTTTAATCCCGCAACCAGTGGGATAAGCGTGAATGAATTTTATTAATTTAAGAATCAACTTTATTTCTGAAAATCATTACACAATTTGCAAATAGCATTATGCTATATTCATTTTCTATTCATAATAGTCTAAAAGGTTCATTAACTCGTTTAAGTTAGGCGATAAAATAATTTCGGTTCTGCGATTACCGGCTCTTCCTTCGGCTGTTTCATTTGACTCAAGCGGAAAAAATTGCCCTCTGCCTGAAGCTGTGATCCGACTGGAGTCAAAACCATAAACATCTGTCAGTATCCGTACAATTGACGTTGCCCTTGCAGTACTAAGTTCCCAGTTATCTTTAAATTTAGCTGTTTTAATAGGCACGTTATCAGTATGACCTTCGATCATCACCTGAATATCTTTGGTTTTATTAAGTACCATAGCAAGCGACTTTAATGCCTCTGTTCCTTTGGGATCAACAACATCACTGCCCGATTTGAACAGTAATTTTTCCGCCAATGAAACATAAACACTTCCGTCAATGGTATAAATGGAGAGTTCGTCAGTTTCGTAATTTATCAAGGCATCCGCGATTGAATTTTTAAGATTACTCATGACATCCCTTTGTGATTGAATGACTGCCTGAAGATCTTTCAACCTCTTTGCCTGATCGGCAATAGTCATATTAGATTCAATTCGAGTATTTTTTAAAGTGGCTTTTTCGTCTTGAAGATCATTTAATTGTTCACTCCCAAAATATATTTTGGTATTTGACTTGTTTAAGTCATCTTGTAGCATCTCAATAACAGCTGTTGAAGCTCTATTCTTTTTATATAGCACATAAGATGTATATGATAAGCCCAGTGTCAAGGCAAGAAATACGAGAATAAATATTGTTTTCAATTTGTCAGAATTTAAGTCGTGAAAAAATTTCCACTACTTAACAAAATTGAAACATTTGAAGGCTAAAAGCATTACATAATTATGAAATAATTTTACATATTTCACACGTTTTCAAGATTTCCTTGGCGCTTTTTTTTAAGCTGCTTGTAAAAGGAAGGGGTGAGTCCGGTAGTTTTTTTGAATTGGTTGGATAAGTGTGCCACACTACTATAATGCAGCCTGTAAGAAATTTCTGTGAGGTTTAATTCGTCATATAATAGCAATTCTTTTATTTTTTCGATTTTGTGGATTATAATATATTGTTGAATTGTAATGCCCTTTACTTCTGAAAAAGTGTTGGCAAGGTAGGTATAATCATAACCTAATTTTTCACTGATGTAATCTGAATAGTTCACTTTGGGTATTTCATCAGAATAATGAATCATTTCGGTAATCACATTTTTGATTTTTTCAATTAAAATGCTTTTTTTGTCATCTAGTAATTCCAATCCTGATTTAAGCAGATTTTTCTTCAGTTGATAATGCTGTTCTTCTGTAATGTCTTCCATTATTTCAACCGAGCCAAGATCTATAATAACATATTTTAGTCCGATTTTTTTCAGCTCTTCCTTAACTACCATTTTGCAACGCAAACTAACCATGTATTTGATATATAGCTTCATACCTTAAAGTGATGGTTGTCTGTTTGAGAATATTGCAAATTACTTTTGCCTATGTTTATAAATAAGAAAAATCCTTATTATTAATGGATTATGTAAGCATAATTAAAACAAATATAATAAAATACTTACTAAAATAATAATTTTGGGTATTCTAATTCTTGTGCCTAAAAAGGACACAAACCTATATCCTTTGGATTCGATGTGTTGAGCAAGACACTTAAAACTTGACCTGCTATATTCTTTATCTGATAAAATTGGGTACTTCTTTCTTCTTTCTTTTAGGAGTTTCGATTGTATCTTTTGTGACTTCTTTCATTTTTAACAACCATACCATATTTTTCCCAAAAACGCGCATAATCTGCTAACGGTTGACAAGCTTTGAGTTTATTACCATCGCGGAAATTATTTATGAGTGTCTGTTATAATTATATGCTTTTTTTGTTGATTAACTTTTAGTTTATTGTCTGCATATTCAATAAAGTATTTTTTTATCAATGAAAGTAATTCACTTTTTATTATTGGTTTTGAAATATATTCATCGCATCCGGCTTCAATTGCTTTTTCTCGGTCACTTACAAGTGCAAAGGCTGTTTGGGCAATAATAACAACATCTTGATTAAACTTCCTGATTTCACGGGTAGCATCATATCCATCCATTATAGGCATTTTTATATCCATCAGGACAAGATTTATTTCAGGGTGTTCCAGACATTGTGTGATAGCTTCTTTCCCGTTTGTTGCAGACCTAATCTTTCGAAACCTGTTTTTCAGGATTGTTTCCAAATAGTAAGAATTTGTTTCTACATCTTCTACAATAAGGATATCCAAATTCTTGGTTACTTTCTTTTCTGACAATTTTTCTGAGACTCTTGATACTGGTTCTGGGGTTTTGATAACCTTCTTTTTGTACGGTATAGTGAACATAAATTCCGATCCTTTGCCTTCCTCCGATTTCAGCCAAATTTTACCTCCAAGCATTTCTACATAGGCTTTAGAAATGGCGAGACCCAATCCTGAACCCTGAAACGCTCTCGCGTCTCCAATATCGGCTTGTTCAAAACGGTTAAATATAGCCTTTTGCCTATTTTTTGGCACGCCAATACCGGTGTCCTTTACATAAAACTCGATGAAATTATTTTTATGGGAATATCCAAAACTAATACTTCCCTTGTCGGTATATATAAGGGCATTTTTTATCAGGTTGCTTAGAATACCGTGTAGCTTGTTATTATCGCTAAAAATGACGATATCATTATTGGTGCTTAATGGTAAAGAAGTTAACAACAGCCCCTTATTAGCGGCTTGTGAACTGAAAAAGCCAAACAGTTCATCAAACATTTTGTTAATAGATATTTCGGTTTCTAAAATATTCATTTGCCCAGCT
>Ga0268284_1000608_pt1 | contig 22708 bp, 17 predicted proteins | sample saktaG_14_FD_190137 | JGI IMG/M metagenome (GOLD analysis project Ga0268284, IMG submission 190137) | Saline water microbial communities from Sakinaw Lake, British Columbia, Canada - sak_2013_06_06_40m | ecosystem: Environmental > Aquatic > Non-marine Saline and Alkaline > Saline ...
TATCAAAGTAGCAGATTATGTTGTGGATTTAGGTCCTGAAGGTGGTGAACGAGGTGGCTACATCATTGCAGAAGGTACTCCTGAAAAAATTGTCAAAAACAAAAACAGTTATACAGGCCAATATTTAAAGCATGAATTAAAGAACAGGAACTTTTTTTCATTATCCCGTTAAAAATTCAACATTTAGGTAATACGCCTATTTCATTATGTTTTTTTTTGGTTAAACTTGCATTGCACGAGTGAACATCAAAATTTCTTAGGGTAAAAATAAATTGCTTTATGCTAAACAGATTTAAACAATTATTGTTTATAGTGTTTATTATCATAAACACCTCTTCCTATCCGGCACAAATTGTGAACCATACGGATAGTCTTTATAATTCTGCGAAAGCTTCTAGAATCACAAAATCAGAAAAGCTTGATATTTATTATCAAATTATAAATTATCATTATTTATCCAATCAATATGCTGAAATGAGGTTAGCAATTGATGAAGCTTTTAAATTACTTAAGGGAAATGCTGATTCATGCCTTTATAATAAGTTCTTATTGATGGAAGCAAAGTATGCTTCAGCCCAAAAAGATAACTCAAAAGCAATTTCACTAACAGATAAAATATTAATTTCTTCTCAGACAAATAATTGCGCTGAAGTTGAAATATCAACCTTACTATTTCAGTCAAAACTATTAATTCGTGATAAAGATTCCGAAATTTTCATGAATAAAATTAAACTTGCTCGTCAATTAGCAATAAAAATAAAAAACGATGTACTCATTGCCAGGACCTACAACATGGAAGGAATCCGGAATCTGATTAATAACAATTTTGCTGAAAGTCGGAATCTGATGTTTCTGGCAATACCAGCCTTTACAAAATTTAATGAAAATGCGCTGGCTGGTAAAGCATACTCAGACATTGCCTATTCTTACTATTTACAATCTGTATATGATTCAGCTTTAATTTATAATAAAATAGCTGTCCCAATTCTTGAAAAGGGCGCAAGTTATGGCGATTTGGTAACAAATTATAATAATATGGCACTTGTTTATCAGAATATCGGAAAACTGGATGAAGCCATTGAAACCTATTTTGAAGGATTAAAAGTTGCAGATTACTTAAACTCAAGCAGAGACAGAATTATCATTTCGTATAATATTGGTCGCTGTTATTATAGTTTAGGGATGAAAGATAAGGCTTTGGATAACTATAAATTTTGTTTAAATCAGGCAGTATCTAATAAAGATACTTTCTCTATTATATATTCAAGTAACGCCATAGGCCAAATGGCTCTTGAGAATAAAGAAATTGATACAGCCTCTAAGTATATCACCAAATCTTTTAATTTATCAAAAATTATAGACAACACTTATACAAAAATGTTTAATTCATCAAGTATGGCTGCTTTAGAAAGTGAAAAAGGAAATTTTAAATCAGCACAAAATTATTTAGATCAATCCTATGTTTATGCCAAGGAGTTAAATAATCCGGAAGACGCATTGAACATTAATATGGCTCAGGCCGATTTATATGCTAAACAAAAGAAATATAATAAAGCTATCGCTCTACTTCAGGAAACTTACAAAAATGCTTTAAGTATTAACTCTTATGAAAGTGCCCAATGGGTAATGATTTCTTTGGCTGACATTTATGAACAATCAGGTGATTTGAGTAATGCATTAATTTATTCTAAAAAAATAAAAAAATATCAGGATAGCACGAATAGCGTATCAACATTGGCTAATCTGGTAAGTATTGAAAGTCAGTATGAGATAGAAAAAACAGAAAGAATTAAACAACTTGAATTTGAAAAGAAGGAACTGGAAAGGGTTTCTGAATTAAAAAACACCAAATTATTTGTTTTATTATTAATCATTAGCATTGTTGCATTGATAATAACCTCCTGGTTATTTTATAAACTTTCAAAAAGCCGTAAGAAAAGGAATCAGGATTTAACTGAGAAAAACACTTTAATTCAATCGCATAGCGATGAATTAAATGAAATGGTTGAAAAGTTGCAATCAATTACCAAAAATTTGGATATTGCGAATAAGACTAAATCGAAACTGCTTTCAATTATTGGTCATGACCTAAAAAATCCTTTTAATATTATTCAGGGTTATATTTCAATTTTAACTGATTCAGATCTTGATCCTAAAGAGCGAAAAACATATTATAACAGAATCAACAATGCTTCCGATCAGTTGCTTGATATGGATGACAGCTTGGTAATTTGGGCCAAAACACAAACCGATAAAATTCACTTTAATCCAAAAAAGACAAGCATCCCCGAAATTACAAATCAATCAATTCTGCTTTTGCAAAACAATGCCAATCTTAAAAACATTGAAATCGTTTATGATTACAATAAAAATCAGGAGGCAATGATAATGGCCGATCCTGATATGTTAAAAAGAATCATTCATAATTTGTTGGTAAACGCGATAAAATTTACGGCAAATGGTGGTAAGATTTTTATTGGATATGATTTTAAAGACTCCTATTTAACTTATTGGATTAAAGATACCGGTATAGGTATGGAACCGAAAGTCGCTGCTTCTATTTTTGAAAATTCAAGTGAATTCGTCCAGAATGGAACCAATGGCGAAAAGGGAACCGGCTTGGGTCTGAATATCTGCTCAGAATTTATAAAGTATCACAACGGTAAAATTTGGGCCGAAAGTAAAATTAAAGAAGGCACTTCTTTTATATTTAGGATTCCCACCAAATAATCAAGTTGATTCTTATTATCTTTCTATATATTACATATTTAGGTAAAATGCCTATTAAATTATTCATAATATTAACTATACTTGCATTGCACAATTTAACTATGAAAATTTCAATAAATAAATATCTCATTTTGGCAATCATCTTGCTAAATTTTATTTGCTATAAAGCATTAGCTAATGAAGCACAGAATCAGATAGATAGCCTCAAATTTGAAATTTCAAAAACATCGAATGATTCAACCCTAATTCGTCACTATCAACGAATCTCTCTTCTTTACAGAGGAATAAGCAAAGATTCTTCTCTTCAATATTCTGATCAATCTATTAAACTTGCTCAGAAAACTAAATATACAAAAGGAATCGCAAGTGGTTATTTTAATAAAGCAGTTGTTTATTATCAATCCGAAGACTTTGAGAATTCTCTAAAAAATTATTTATCAGCTCTCGAAATATATACTCAAGAGAAAGATTCAGCAAATATTAGTGGCGTTTATACAAATTTAGGAATCCTTTATTCCCTAGGGTTTGATAAACAAACTGCGCTTGATTATTATATAAAAGCATTGGAGATCAGTAGTAAAATAAATGATTCTGCTGGTATCGCAAATAATTCAAATAATATTGGCCTGATCTATCGCGATTTGAAAAATTATGACAAAGCAGTGGAATACTTAAACAGAACCCTCCAAATTGACCTACTCTCAGGAATACAAGAATACATCGCACAATCCTATAGTAATATTGCAAGATCATATCTTCCTGCAAAGGAATTTGACAAAACATTTATAAATCTGACCGAGGCTTACAACAGAATTAATTATGTGAAAGATCCTGATGTAAAAATAGAAATATTGTCATGTGCGGGGGAATTTTATCTGGAAACCAATAAATCAGATTCAGCCTTAAAATACATCAAGGAAGCCTTAGCTGTAGCCAAACAATACGATCGGAAAAGAACACTTGCATACACTTACTTTTTAATCGGTAGGTATCTTATCTTGGAAGAGAACTATCCCATAGCAATTTCACATATAAAAGCGGCTATTATGCTCTCGGATTCATTAAAAGTAAAAGAAAATACAAATGAATACTATGAGTATATTTCCAATGCATACGTTAAATTAGGCGATTTTAAAAATGCACATGCTAACTTAAAAAAATCATACACAGTTAAAGATTCGATGCAGTTAGATGCACTCAAAAGAAACTTGAATGATTTTGAAAAAGAAAAAGAATTCGTGAGAATTCAAAGTGAATTTCAATTTGAACAACAAAAGCAGCAAAGTGAACTTGAAAAAGGAGCTTTAAAACTAAAATTAGTTACCCAGATTTATATACTTATCATCATATTTTTGATCATCATTGTAATTATAATTATTAATAACTATAACAATAAATTAAAAGCAAATAAAAATCTTAAAAATCAAAATGAAATTATTGAGCAGCAATCGGAAGAGTTAAAGATGTCTATTTCTAAATTGGAAGATAATGAAAAAGAGCTCAAACAACTAAATGCTACAAAGGATAAATTCTTTTCTATTATTGCCCACGATCTTAGAAATCCGTTTAATGTATTAATTGGATATGCCGATCTTTTGATCAGCGAACCCAGCATTAAGGAAGATGCAGAAAAGTATGATAAAATTACTAAATCTATTTACAATACAGCTGAGTTTAGTTACGAATTACTCGAGAACCTGCTTACATGGGCAAGATCTCAATCTGGAAGTTTAAGCGTAAATCTTCAAAACTTAAATCTATCGGAGGTAATTAATTCCAAAGCAGAATATTTCAGTGAAATGGCCGAGCCAAAAGGGATGAAGATTAATTATGCTATTGAGGAAGGGCTATTTGTATATGCTGACAGCGATATGCTAATTACGATCATACGGAATCTAATTAATAATGCCATAAAGTTCACTATGTCAAATGGAAAGATTGAGATATCTGCAAAACGAAAGGATAATTTTATTAATGTGAGTGTGAGTGATAATGGAATTGGAATAAGCAGTAAGAACCTAAAGAAACTTTTCAAAATAGATTCTGATTTTAAAATAAAAGGCACTGCCAATGAATCAGGCACAGGGCTTGGATTAATTTTATGCAATGAATTCATCAAACTTAATAACGGAGAAATTTTTGTTGAAAGTGAGGAAGGAAAAGGAAGTATCTTTACTTTTACACTTCCAATAGCAAAAAATGATGAATAGCAAAGAAGAAGATAAAATCCGTAAAGCCTTAAAATCAAAAAGCTGGAACGAAATAAAAACCTACGATTCCTGGCAAATTTTCAAAGTAATGTCTGAATTTGTAGGAGGTTTTGAAAAAATGGCCCGCATTGGTCCGTGCGTCTCCGTGTTTGGTTCAGCCCGCACAAAAAATGATCATCCTTACTATCAGATAGCCGTCGACGTTGCCGAACTTTTAATAAAAAGAGGATTTGGAGTAATTACCGGAGGAGGTCCCGGGATTATGGAAGCCGCTAATAAAGGTGCTCACTCTGCAGGTGGAAAATCTGTTGGACTCAATATACGCTTGCCTTTCGAGCAAACCCCAAATCTTTATATCGATCATGACAAGCTCCTTGAATTTGATCATTTTTTCGTAAGAAAAGTGATTTTTATGAAATATTCGCAGGGTTATATTGTTTTACCGGGCGGATTTGGAACATTGGATGAAATGTTTGAGGCCATCACCCTTATTCAAACTCAAAAATTAGTAAATTTTCCAATCATTCTGATTTCAAAAGATTATTGGGGTGGATTAATTGATTGGATAAAAGATAAACTTATAAGTGAAGGGAATATCAAAGAACAAGATATGGATATTTTCCAGCTTGTTGATACTGCCGAGGAAGCCGTCAATATCATTGATGAGTTTTATCTAAAATATGCACTACAACCAAACTTCTAGGAACTGAACATTTTCAAATGCAAACAAACATACCAATTGAAATATTACCAATTGAAGATGATGGATTTCATCTATTGATCAGAGCAAAAATTAATGGTCAAAAAGCTAATCTTATCATCGATACCGGTGCATCGCGAACAGTTTTTGATGAAACATTGATAAAAAAATATCTGCCCGAAGAATATGATAATTTTGAAATTAATGAAAAATTATCAACCGGACTTGGTACCAACACCATGAAAAGTTCAGCTTTTAGCTTAAAATCATTAAAAATTGGAGACTTAAATATTGAAAACTACATGGCTGTAATACTTGATCTGACAAACATCAATGATTCATACACAAAGCTAAAACTTCCAAAAATACATGGAGTTATCGGTGGCGATTTATTAAGTAAATATAAAGCTGTAATTTTTTATAAGGCTAAAAAGCTGAAGTTATTTTATAATAAACCTACTTCTTGATTAATGCTTATCTTTGAATACATTTAAATTTTATCATGGCCAGAATACTTATCATCGACGACGAACGCAGCATTAGAAACACCTTACGAGATATCCTTGAAAGCGAAAAATACCTCATTGATGACGCTGAAGATGGTGTAATTGGATTTGAAAAAATAAGTCAAAATGAATATGATGTTATACTTTGTGATATAAAAATGCCACGCATGGATGGTATGGAAGTATTAACAAAAACACTTGAATTTACGGATACACCAATCATTATGATCTCTGGTCACGGCACCATTGATACGGCGGTTGAAGCCATTAAAAAAGGTGCTTACGACTATATTTCAAAGCCTCCTGATTTGAATCGTTTATTGGTGACCATTCGTAATGCAATGGACAAATCCAAGCTCATTAGCGAAACAAAAGTGCTAAAGAAGCAAGTTGGTAAGAAATGGGATATGATCGGTGAATCGGAAGCCCTCATGCAGGTTAAAGAGATGATTGAAAAAGTGGCACCAACCAATGCCCGTGTTTTAATTACCGGTGAAAATGGAACAGGAAAGGAATTGGTAGCACGTGCACTTCACGAACAAAGTAAAAGAGCAAAATCACCTTTTGTAGAAGTAAATTGTGCAGCCATTCCGAGTGAATTGATCGAAAGTAACTTGTTCGGTCACGAAAAGGGATCATTCACTTCAGCCATCAAACAACGAAAGGGGAATTTTGAGTTAGCTCATGGCGGAACTTTGTTTTTAGATGAAATTGGCGATATGAGTCTCTCGGCTCAAGCAAAAGTCTTAAGAGCTTTGCAGGAGAATAAAATCATGCGGGTTGGTGGAGAAAAAGACATAACAGTTGATGTGCGTGTTATTGCTGCAACAAATAAGGATTTGAACGAAGAAATTGAAAATAAAAGATTCCGTGAAGATCTTTATCACCGTATAAGTGTTATTCTGATTCAGGTTCCACCTTTAAGAGAACGTAAAGAAGATATTCCAATCTTGGCAAATCATTTTCTGGAAGATATAAGTTCACAAGCAGGAAAGGCAGTCATGAAAATAAGTGATGAAGCCATTGCCGAACTTCAAAAGATTGAATGGACAGGTAATATTCGCGAATTCAGAAATGTTTTAGAACGCTTAGCTATTTTATGTGATAAGGTAATCACTCCGGAGGATGTTATTCATTTTGCGCATCCGTTAACCCATAAAAGATAAATTCATAGACAAAAAAACCGGAGAAAAGTCTCCGGTTTTTATTTTTATATTAAAATACCCATAAAACACTCTGATAGGTAGGTTGCTGGCCTTGTCCAAATGCAACCCCAACATCCCTATAAGCTTTAATTCTCATCGCCTCAAGTTTCACATTATCTCCCCAGACCCTTTCCATAAATTTCCAATCACGCTTTTCGTCTTCTCTCATTTTCTTTTCAATTTTTGAGATAAGCGTACCCGATTTTTTGAAACAATCAGAATCTGGATCGATCAATGAAAGCACGGCAGTTGCATCAACGGCACCGGTGGTATTTGGATTTGCAGCAAACAAGCCCGAAGCGATGTTTACATAGGCTTCGCAGTCGTGATTGATATAATCCTGATATATAGGGCCTATTGCATCCATACACTTCATATAGCAATCCTTACAAACATCCGGAACAGAGGATAATAAAGCAAGTGATTGTCCGAATTGATTTTGAGAGGCCAGTGATTTCGCTCTTGAAATAATAAAATCACATTTTGAATTATAATATTCGATGATTTTACGTTTCCCATCCTGCATAAAATCTTTAATTTCTGTATTATTCAGATTGATAGGTTTAAGCCCGTTAGTATAAGCTTTATTCGCATTTGTTCCAGCTCCCTTGGTTGTAATCGAAGTGGACGAAACAATGGTTTGCTCAACAATATCAACAATATACAAATAGATACCATAAGTATAGGCTTCCATTGGAGGTTGGGTTGGAGTGATATCTTTTGTGATCACCGACATTTTTGCCGTAAGTGCAAACCTCGGACTTCCAGAAATTCCACCAAGCCCATTCTGTGAAGCAACCTGATCAAGTTTATTTTGCAGCAAACTTCTGGCATGTTCTGGAATTCCATCAACTCCGGGAGGAATAATTACAGTCAGAGCAATCCGATCCTGATCATTGGCCGAACCATAATTATTCTGCGAAAAAACAACTAGAGGCAGCAACATTAATAAAACAAGTATCTTTTTCATTGTTAAAAGTTTAAATGATTAAAAATGTTATTTCTCACCGATAATCAGCCAGATTTCACCCAACCCACGGGTATAAATCTTGGCAGGGGATGAAAATGGAGGATTGCCTATAAGTGTTCTCAAATCCCTGATCCATCTACGGGTATCCTGTGCACGTCCACGATCATCATACAAAGCAATTCTTACCTGTTCGAATAAGATTTGATTTTCAGTGTAGTTTGAGGTATTAAACCTGCCTTCTACGGTATTGGCCGATACCCAATCTTCAATGATCTCACCCAGTTCCAATCTTTCACCATTCCATTCAAATTCTTGTTCTAAATTAAATGGAGAGTTATCCCAAACCCTTGCCTGAAAAACGATTTCACGTCCATTGGCCAATAAATCATTAAAATGATCCTGCAAACGGGAATTAAAGTTGTCGAGTTGAGCAAGCACAGCCTCTTCAAGCAAAACAGCGGTTTCGCTTGCAAAAGAAGGTTCACCTGTACCCTGGGCTCCGGCAATTTGCTTATTGGTATAAGCGTCAATCCCTTGAAGCATGAAAGTGATTGATCGTTTCGGACCGCTTTGATTTATAACATAGTTCAATTGAATTATGATATCCGCATTTGCAGTCCTTTTTAAAACATCAATTGGAGTTTCAGCAATATCACTTCCCGAATTGTTTGTCAGCATACTAAGTTCCGCACCTTGGGTTTCAATGGTGTTCATAACGCTTTCAAGATTTTTCAACGGAAAACCACGATCAGCCATCAATGTATTGATCTTTCCAATAACCAGAAGCAGATCAGTTTCTCGTTGGAGAGCCATTCGATAATCCGGAAAAGTACGGGCACTTCCCATGATGTCGCGAGTCATTGAATAACCATTATTGATACACCAGTTGTCACTTGGAACAATCATGATCGTAGGCTTTTTAGCCTGAGAAAATAGGCTAATGTTAATTAGCACTGAAAGAAGTAAAAAGAATATCCTTTTCATACGTTTTAAATTTTAAAATCCGTTTCCTAATTTTTTAATTATTCCGGCAGTTTCTAACTCCGTTCTTAAAGCTGAATGCCTGATTGAGACCACAATTCCTACTTTGTACTCCTTATTGGAAATTTTAATTCTATCCATGGTTCCATCTCCGGTTTCCGAAACAAATTGCAAATATCTTCCTCCATCTTCAAAAAAGAGGTCAAAATAATCGCTATGTTTTTCGATTGCAGCCGGATCACTAATTAAAGGACGCTGCATACATCCGGGTTTACCTCCCAATATGCCTTTAAACATGATTGCATGAACTGCATTTTTCTTAGCTTGATAAACTGCTTTTTCAGGTTTATTACCAAAACCCCAAATTTTTACCAATTGGGTGCCATCCATTCCTGTACCCATACATTCCACTTCATAGTTGGTTATTAAATAACCAGCCATCTTTTTTTGTTTTTTTGTTTGAGCATTTATACTCAATGAAAATATAAAAACAAAAACAATACTTAGATTAATAATTTTCTGGTTCATAATTCCTTGGTTTTATATTAAAACATAAATCGAATTCCGTATGAGTAACCTATTTCACCACGATCCGGGAATTTATCCACATAAGTGACAGTCGATACAAAATCTCCGCTGCTATTTTGCTCCTCTGATTTAAATACGAATTTATAATTAACAGATCCAACAAGTTGAATATTATAGGTTACATTGATTCCGGCACGAATGCCACCTTCAACAAACTGACTGGTTATCTTATTGTCTGATGCCTTCCATGTAGCATATTCCAATCCGTAGCCTGCAAAAGGTGTTAAATGAAAGTTTGGAATAACATATAATTCTTTTCCAAAACCGGCACTAAGTTTTAAGAAATCATATTCCGTATTCAAATTTTCCTGAGTATCATATCCTCCTTCCAAATAGATATGCAGTGAGCTTAGCAATCCTGATCTGCCTTTCTTTACTGCTCCTTCATATATCAGAGTTGAAATATAAAACTCAGCACGTCCTGCAAAACCGGTAAATTCTGTATTGGTCAATCCTAAAAAGAGGTTGATTCCTGCAGCATTTTTTTGTTCCATAAACATTCCGAAATTATCAATTTTTCCTCCTGAGGTTTGATAAAATTGAGAGGGTTGGGTTACTCCAGCTGTAATATCTTTATTATCCGAAATTTTTATAGCTTTAACAACACCTCTTCTTTTTGTAACAGTTTCACCATTGTTGTTTTGAATATTTTCATAGACAAAATATCGCTGATCAAACTTCAAGCCTTCTTTTCTTCCAATTTTCGAAGTGATTGGCCTCACTCCGGTTACAAATGCTTTTACCCTAAATTCATCAAACTTATTCTCCATTTTCGTGATGATTCCATTCATTCCGGAATTAACCAAATCCTGCATAAGTTGATCGCTTGTTTTTTGCGTTTTAGGAGCCAATTTTTGTCCGGGGTTGAACTGAGATGCAGAAAGTGGCTGTGTGAAAGTGGATACCAACTTCAATGGGAAAGATGTCGATTCGAAAGCTTTCATTTTTGATTCACGATTCGGGTCATTTTCTCCAATCCAATAATCCTGAAAAAAGACCGCAGCAACAGAATCGTTAAAATCCAGTTTATACAAATACCCTGTAACATCTGCAGTAAAACCGTTGCTGGTTCGGTTCTTGGCTTCTGTCTTATTCTTTTCATAGTATTCATTCATCGTCATGACATTTGAAAAATCAAACATAAAAACGTATGATTTATCTATCAGATTCATACCCATATCCATCAATGCCGCTTTACCCCTCTTTGAAGCTTGGGCAACAACATAGTCTGCATCCGTAGCATTATACATTCCTCTTTCCTTTAGTAAGTCAACGCCAAACATTCCATTGGTGCGATTAAACCATTTTGAGATCAATTTTTGTCCGGTTTTATTTTCGGTCAAAACATTATCCAAACTAGCTGTATTAATTTGTTTTGTAAATACTGAGGTGGTGGTAATCGATGCTCTGTCTTTTAACATTTTCAGGATTTTTACATCCAAAGTATTATCATAGAATTTATCAGGTACCCCAAATGAGGTAAATTTTTGTTTTACCAAATCACTATGATTTTCATTAAAATCCAGATAATAAAAGGTCATTGAGTTTCGATCATAATCCGATGAGACTTTCTGATCTTTAACTTTTTTACCTGATTGAGCTACATTTTGAGCATTCATTACTAAAGATGAAATAATAAAGATGCCTAAGAAGAGGATTGATTTTTTCATTAGAAGGATCATTAGGTTCATACTAAGTTGTACTGATCAAAAAAATTTGGGTTTTAATTAATCGAAACCTAGAGTAAATATAAAATATTTTTTAACATAAGCACAGTGATATAAGCGACTTAGTAAAATTAAATTTTAATATAAAATTTTAATATAAAGGAAATCAGATTCAATGAATAATATTGGTCATTCATGCCGAATTCAGAATATAAAGACGAATCTTAAAAAAAATAAATGAAATTTTAAATTATGCTTTGACAAGATAGAATGCATAAACAAACCTATTTTTTTATATACTGCATTAATTTTAGTAAATTTGTCGCTGATATAAGGGATTCCCTACTATCATTTCTACATTTAACATCAATATTTTGGGGCTGACCGGTTTTGACAGCAAGGAAGTGGAGATGTAAGCATGCCGAGGGTTGTGAATATGCCTCGTTAATCCTAATCCTCACAGCCATTAACTGGCGACAATAATTACGCGTTAGCCGCTTAGTCTAGAGATTAAGTCGCTTACTGCTTCCCGGGAAACCTCGCTTAACGGTGTCTCGACCGAAGCATCATAAATGTTGAGCTAGCTTTTGCAAGGTCTTGGTGCACGAGCGAAATAAAAAGACTAAGGTTTTAATAGGTGTGCCTTTCATCGGTTATTTCCCGACAATCAACTAAAGGATAAGCATGTAGAAAGCGTTTTGACTGCTTGTTTGGACCAGGGTTCGAATCCCTGCAGCTCCACAACTAAATAAAAAAGCTGGCCAAAGGCCGGCTTTTTTATTTTTTAATTAACAAACTTTTAGTCGAAACTATTGATGTATGCATGATGAATGAAACAAAATTAATCGGCGAACTTTGGATGTTTTTATTCAAACTATTATGCAATCTAAATTGCTTAATAAATCAACAAACTCATCTACCAGCAAGAAAATCATAATAAATATCAACATTCATCTGGTGAAAAAGTGTAGCATCTTGATTATCAAATTTTACCCAAAAGGCTTTTCCCTGCCATTATGATTTGCTGTGGTCAATTTCAACCGGGGGATGACCGTATGTGGCTTTGACTATTTCTGAAGCTGCCACTGCGCCAATAGTGCAACCAACTGCAGCAAAAATAAAAATTTTAAGAAAAATCTCAGTCCGTTCTCCACCAAATGCACCAATAACCCCACCAATAACAAGTCCGGCAAATCCAGCGATAAATGAATACTTAAACTTCTTATCGTCAGTTTTTGCGAAATAGTTGTTTTTGCAGCTAACACAAATCGGCACTTCAACACTGTAGGTGCATGTGTATGGAGTAAACGATTTTGTTTTTTGTAATTTTACTGTTGTTTCAGGCTTTGCCATACAAATACAACAATTATCAGGAAAATTGAATTTCATGTTTTTTATTTTAAAAGTCGGCTTTAACAATCTTTACACTAAGCGGTATCGTTTCGTAAGTTGGTTGCGTTTGAGAGTTTGAAACTGTTTTCTTGTCCCACGATCATAATTTAAGGAAAAAGTGTTGAATTTACCAAAACATCATTAGCCCAAATGCAATTAACTTGCTGTTAGGATTTTGTTGGTTTTTTATATCTTTATATTTTAACTGCCTTTTCTTTGTCATACATTGCTTTATTCACCGTGTTGGATAACTTTAAACTTCCTATATTATCGGCTTAATTGCAAAATATCCAACTGGGTAAACAGATAGTTCGTTATAAGTAGACATATTGAAAAAAAATTCCATCGCTTTGCGGTAAATAAATCAAATAGACAAATGCTTAATCAATCCCGCAAACAGCGAACTCTAAAACCGGCTTTCTTATAGAAGTTGGGTCTAATAGCATCGTTGCGACTGGAAACCAAGCGACGGTACCATGCATACGACGCGTCGAACTCCGTCACCGACCACAAATCACATGCACCTCCAATGTAGCGAAAAACGCCATCCTCACCACGGCCACCTCCCGGAAGGGCAGTAAATCCTGTTTCATTGGTTGCACCTGTATTGGGGCTTGTCCAATGTGTTGTGCCGGTTTCTTTAAGTTTGCCTCCGGCTACACTTTCGCCTCCTAAATAAGTTGTCAATGTTGTCCATTCTGCATCGGTGGGTACATGCCAACCTGTGGGGCATAAATTGCTGGTACTTACAGTGTACCAGTTATATAATGCACCATAATTGGCTTTATAGGTAGCTTCATCGTTATTGTACCAGCAATAACCAGGTGTGGATAAAGCTGCCCAATCTGTCTCATCTGTAACTAATGGAATTTCTGTCCCGTTTTTATAGCGTGCAACCCTCAAGTTCTCCGCCATCCATGTCTGTGTGCCAATTGTAACCGTTTTGTAAGTGTTACCATCTATATCGGATACTGTGCCAGAATAGTTATTGGGAATTAAACCTAATTCTTTCAAAGAATTATCGACATAAGCTTTGGTTGCTGCATCAGTTGCGTTGACAGGCGTCGTAACAGTTGTTGTTCCGGCAAAGGTTTTGTTTCCTGAAACTGTCTGGTCGCCTGTTATTTTTACAGCATCGTTAGATGTTGCTGCAGTTTTTGCATGCAAGGCATAAGGTACACTCAATAATTGGGAGGTTCCCATAATCGTATAAGTTGTTAAGGGTGCAGCAATAGCGGTTTCAGTTTTAATAAAATAAGGTCCCGCAGTCCAATCAATAGCTGCAAAAGTTCCTGTAACAGGTGTTCCACCTCCAATTTCAATGGTGACAAGACCATTAGCATTGGGTGTTGGAGTATGGGTTTCAACAAATACAGGCGTACCACTCACTGTACCTTGCAAAACACTTATTTTCATTCCTACCTGAGTTGTAACAAGCTGATTACTTGTATTACGAATTACTGCCTGATAGCTCATTTTCTGAGGACTTTGTGCCCATATAGTTACAGTTAATAATCCTACGGTTATAATTGTAAATAATTTTTTCATAACTATTTAGTTTTTAATGATTCTAAAGATCTTTACTTCTTTGTTATAATCGGTAACTTTCAGAAAATAGATCGCAGGAATTAGTTTCACCATTGAAATAGTGGTTTCGTTACCTTCAATTTTCTTATTTTCTAAAAGGTTTCCGCTTATGTCGAAAAGTTGATAAGCCAGATTTTCTGTTTTGTAGTTTTCTACTTTCAACTTTATAAAGTAAGTTGCCGGATTAGGATAAACCGAGCAGATAAGGGTTGTACCTACTATTTCTTCGAGCCCGGTAACAACAGAAATTTCGTATGGTTGTTGAACTCCTTGGGTCACTGAACCGGAGATTGTTGAAGTGTTGGTTGTATAAACAACCTGTCCAACTGAATAGCTCACCGTGCCGCTGCCCGAAGCATTACCGCCTGAGGCAGTTACTGCTTCTTGTGCCTGAAGTCCAGTCAGTCCTATGACTAACAAGAGTAGGACACTTAATTTTAATTTTTTGTGTCGCATTTTTGTCTCCCGCTTTTTAATTTAACTATGAAAATTATTGTTGATATTTTTTTTGTCTGTGTCGTGCCTTTGTTTCTTCCAATGAGCCCTAACATTTAGTATAAGAATAGTATCCGATTTCAGGGCACTTTCTTGTCAGCACACAAGATAGTTGAAGCGTACTACACCTCCTGAATTTACTACTATCTCGGCTATTATTTTTATACATTGTTATGGGCTCGTTTCCTTGACGGTCTTGTAATCAATCGAGGCAATTTGTGTCACAATAAAGTCCTATTTTATTGGGTAGCGTTTTTTTTTATATTACCTTATCATCATAAAGACTCATCAAACATTTATATTTTCACTTTTTAATGCCCGCCTTATCATCTTTGGTGTTATTCCTAATTCTTTAGAGAATTTATTAAACTTTTTGGTAATGAAAAAAAGAATTAGAATTAGTAAAAAACCACCCAACCAAATACCACCAATAGAAAAAAATAATATAACATTAAAAAGTATGAAAAAAACGAAAAAGATAATTGTGTTTTTGTTTGTTACTTCTCTTAATCTTTTCCATTCTTCAAACTTAACTGGATCTACTCCTGGAAAATCGTTAGGGGTTAGATCTTGAAATTTTTTTTTCATAAATATTCCTCCTATAATTTTTTCCTACTCATAAGGCTTTTCGGTGTCGCCCCGTTTTTTTATGTGGGTTCTGGTCTCCATATTCCATTGAATATTAAAATTTCCTAGTCAAATAAATTGTCAATAGGTATTACAAGTCTGTAGTTCTCTTGCCTGTATCATTCTGCGCGTCATTTCTAAACATGCCCAAAATAGAAAGATTTGAATTCACTATTTAAAATGCCCTCAAGGGAAAATAATTGCTACATACCCGAATCCATAGGCATCTTTTCCTTTCATTATTATATAATCCGTGTTGGTTCTGGGATTTCCAAAGTTGGGAACTGTACCTTGTTTAATCAGGTTGTAATACAAGGACACCGCTTCTCCTGCTGACAATTGTCTTTTTACACCAACCAATCGCCAAATATTTATATTCAAGGGGAATGATTTGTAATGTTCTTTGGCAACATTTTCACAGTACTCATATTCATTCGATGGCTCTTTAGCAAACAATGATTCCCAAAAAGATCTCATGCTCCAGCGAAGCAGTACCATTGAAAAATTAAGCGTAGGTAACCCCTGTTCAATGATTTGTTTTGCCTCAGATCCTCTGATTTTCTTGAGGGCATTCCATGCAGCCATTGTTACATTGACTCTGTCATTCAACGCCTTTTTTAGATAATTGACAGCACTTGGATCTCCTATTACACCAAGGGATTTGGCCGCGTTTTCCCTCACATTCACATTTTTATTATTTATTAGGACATTTCTAAGAAGGTCAATAACATCCTCATCATGAAATTGACTTAATGCCGTGGCAGCATCAGCTTGATTATATTCAGAGTAATTTTCAGTCAAATACCTGAAACAATCTTCTTTGGTTAAGTTCATTTTTACCTCCTCTTTAATTATGGTTATAACTAAATAGTTGCTATGTTGAAAGTGCTAAGCCGACAAACAAATGAGGTAATATAACATTCAACCGTAGCTTTCGCATAACTAGTATATAGTCCATAAACTGAACTTTATCCCCACTTTAGGGTTATAAAGCGCAGGTTTTTGATTTATATATTTAAATCCTTTCGGATAAATATTCATTCAAGAAACTGGGAAGTTGAAACTCTTATTCAACATGTGCTACCTGGCAGAAAGAATTTCAGAAATAAATATATAAAAATATTCGATATGTAATTAATTTATATATATAATTTTAATACGTATGAAGATAAAAATAAGGATTTCGTATTGAGAATGCAAAATATTTGCAGGGAATTACCGTCAATTTTATTAAAGAAATATAAGCTAGAACCATGCTCGTAAATTGATATATTGGCAGCATTATTCATCATGCATAGCATTCCCTTCTCAAAAAGTTCAATCTTTTTAAAAGAAAGTCAATTTTAAAGTTTAATTAATTATTCTTGACTTTTATTAAAGATAGTAATATGGTCTGATAATGCTAAAGTAAAGACGTAACACATTATCCTCGTCTTTTTTAAAGAAATAATATCGAGTTTCTTTTCGTACACTAAAAAATCTAGTCCATGGTGATCTAGAGGTTTCAGATTTAAGGAAAGAATATCATCAATACCGTAATAAGTGTTTATCTCAAGTTTAAATCTGTTGGATATTTGGTTCATCGTCTCAAGAGTTAAGATTTTGTACTTTGTACCAAGAATTTGAAAATGCAGTACTTATTTGAAGCTTGATTAAAATATAGGGAACTTCATATCACAGGGTGAAATTTGGGGAGCACCTCAGAGCCCTTAATTAAGAGGGTTTTTGCTTTTGCTTTTCAGTATAAAATTTATTTGACTCAAAGTTCAATTTAAGTAGAATATCTGCAGGAATTTGCTTTACCAATTCTTTATCCCTTAAAAAGTCTGCTCTATCAGACGGATGCATATTGTATAGCAATTCTACTATTGTCATGTTTTTTACTGTTGCTTGCAGGAATTTATTTACTCCGCAAACATTTTTTTCCATTAGTTGTCTCGTTGTCATTGGTGATTTGTTTTAATATAAGTCTCGTAGGTACATCTTTAAATAAAACAAGCTTTTTAGGAAAGAAAATAAGATGTGCTTTTCATAAAGGTAATACATTTAAAGCGATGTAGTGAATTAATTAAAGAACTCCCACAGTTAAAGGTCAAATAAGCATCGCATTAGTGCCATTTTAATTACTTAAAGGTCGAACTGATTCTATGTGTCAACAGAGCGTGATTGCTTCGTAATGGGCTTTTATGGGTTCTATTTCATTCAGAAGTTTCCGGCAAATGTTGGATAAATATCCTGTGAGCAGGCGAAAAAGGAAATCCATGGAGCTTCATTAAAGACTCTAATCAAAATGTTTAGGACACTTAATTACCTACAATACTCTTTTCAATAGTATATAATATCACAAGGCAGTTTTAAAATTAAAATTTACAAGATGATGTTTATTTACAAACTATTTGTCTGAATAAAAGATTAACACTATTCATTTCCAATGATTAACTTAGGAATATTTATATATACATATTAATATATGTATAATTGATAATAAACACTACATTTGCCGACCCTCCTAATTTATTAAACTATATTACGAACACAATATACTATTAACACTATTAAACTAAAGTACTAATTTTAAACTACTTGCAAATCATGAAAACAAATATTCGCTTCATAATTCTCCTCATATTGCTTAGTTCGTGTACCAAACAAGCACCTATTTTTAAATTTACAACTTCAGTAACTCCTGAGGGTAGTGGTTATGTTTCTATTCTTAGAAATATAGATGGCACAGTTGTGTTATTCGCAAAACCAACAGAGTATTACACCTTTAAAGGATGGAACGGGAGTGTGATAAGTACTAAGAATCCATTAACTGTTACTGTAAATTCTGATATGAATATTACTTCAGTATTTGAACCTAAATCCTATCCAATTAATTTTTCATTTGAAGGTGAAGGAATCGTAACAGTTGAAGTCGTTACTTTAAAATCCACCTCATATCCATATGGGACTACTGTCAGGCTTACGCCTGTGCCAAATCGTGGGTGGAGGTTTGTTGAGTGGCAGGGTGATTTAACCGGAAATGAAAATCCGGCTCAGTTCACGATAACAAGTTCAACTCCAAATATAGCATGTGTTTTTGAGAGGATAGAAACCTATGTTCCTGATGATACTTTTGAACAATACTTAATAAATCAGGGTTGGGATGATGTATTGGACGATTACGTTATGACTGAAAATATTAAAGATGTTCAAACCTTAAGCTTTCCATATTCAACCATAGCAGATTTAACAGGTATTGAAGACTTTATTGGCTTAAAAACCTTATTATGTTATAATAATCTTTTGACTAATCTGGATGTGAGTCATAATACAGAATTAACATATTTATCATGTGGAAGCAATCAATTAACAAGTTTGGAAGTAAGTAAAAACACACAATTAACACACTTGTCTTGTTCGTACAATCCTTTAACCAGACTGGATGTGAGTAAGAACACAAAATTAACACGCTTGGAATATTCTCAAATCCAAACAGCAGGCGTTGATATTAGTCATAATGCAGAATTAACGTATTTGATATGCATCAGAAATCAATTAACAAGTCTGGATGTCAGTAATAATACTAAGTTAACAACTTTGATTTGTTACGAGAATCAATTAACAACTTTGAATTTGAATAACAATATACACTTGTCAACTTTATGGTGTGATGGTAATCAACTAAATAGTCTGAATTTAAGTACTAACATAAATTTGCAAGATCTATCTTGTGGAAGCAATCAATTAACAAGTTTGGATGTAAGTAATAATACAGAATTAACTAAGTTGGTTTGCAACTCCAATTTATTAACCGGTTTGGATGTAAGTAAAAATACGGAATTAACAAGTTTGTATTTTTATTATAATCAAATATCAAGCTTGGATGTAAGTAACAATTCAGAATTAACAAGTTTGATAGGTTATGGCAATAAACTAACCATCTTGGATGTGAGTCAGAATACAAAATTATTAGATTTGGTTTGTGCTGATAATCTTTTAAACAATCTGGATGTAAGTCAAAATACAAAATTAATAGGTTTGAGTTGTTCCTATAATCATTTGACAAGTTTGAATGTTAGCACGAATACAGATTTAACAGATCTATCTTGTAATGATAATCTTTTAAACAATTTGGATGTAAGTTTTCTTAATAGTTTAACTAATTTATCATGTTACAACAATCCAATGTCATGCATCAGGGTGAGTCAGTCGCAATTAGATAATAAGGTAAGTAGTTGGATAAAAGATGTGACAGCTGACTGGTCACTAACCTGTCCTATCTAAATGAAAAATAACAATTAATAAAGTAAAACTATTAATTAGACTCTTTCAGAAAGTGAACAAAAAAAGCTGATTTAAGGTCAGCTTTTTTTATAACTTTTTCCAATATTTCTAATAAATTTTAGCGGAATTACGATATCCCGATTTATCCTGATACCAATCCTGAAAAAGAGTGCCTGACGATTCTGCCCATTCTCCAAAATGCAAATAAGCATCTGTGATCATTATTTTTTCGATGGGATAGTCAAAAGGCTCAGGAATATTGATGGCCCATGGTAAATTAGATACAGTCTTATAGTATCTTCCAGAAGCCGGATTTGAATCGTCATGTAAGGTCTTAAAATAGGCAGTACTCGCTAAGCTGGTTGGTGCTTTATCAGCTAAATGGATTTCAATTGCCCGATCGAGTCCTTTAATCAGGAAAGGATTAAAAGGTGCTGAACCAAGACTAGCTAACGTGACCGGACTTGAAAAGGTGATTAAAATACTCACTGTATCAGCCGTTCCATGAAGTCCATTATCAACGGTGTTAAACATTGAACCACCAGCCCTATGTAAAACATTATCGATGTTATCAATGGCAATAATTACTGCTTTAGCTTGATTACTTTCGGTACCATTACCATTAAGATTGATATAAGTCCCGGAATTTGATTGACCTGTTACCGAGGCAATTTTATCTGAAGTTAAACCGTCGAATTGAAAACCAAAACCATTTTTGAGCGATGCACCTGCAGCAACAACATGAAAAATAGATTTTATTTCAACAACCTTATTTTGAGCATTGGTAACTATTTTAAAATTATAATGAACCACAAGATCATTAAAATCATAATCTCCTTTAGAAGGCCATAAATCTTCAAATGCAAGTGTGCCAAAACCATTAGCCGGATAAAAAGTATTGAAAGCTTTATTTGGATCTAAAGGATAGTCGTCTTCTATGTTAATTACGCCATCTGCATCTGAGTCTTCAGCTTGTATAATATAACTTGCAGAGTTTACCTGACTTTCAGTCATTCCACTTTTATAAGCTATTGCTTTCAAGGTTGCCGAAACATTTACCTGTACGGGAGAATTATAAATCGTACCGCTGGTAATACTCGGTTCACTACCATCCATCGTATAGCGAATACTGGCTCCAGCTGTGGCAGAAGTAATGGTAACCGATTGAGCTGAATAATAACTTCCTCCTCCCGGAGAAAATACCGGAGCAACTGTTACAGGTAGCTCAATTGTAAATAACCCGCTTGTAATATCACTATTAAGGTTTCCGGTTTTAAAGGCAATGGCTTTGATTGTTGAAGTTGATGAAACAGTTAATGGTGAAGTATATAACGTTCCATTGCCCTCACTTGGGTTGCTTCCATCCAATGTATATCGAATTAATACTCCGGAGGTACTACTACTTATGGACACAGTTTGTACAGAAGTGTATGTTCCCGGTGAAGGACTGAAAACAGGGCCTCCACATTTAATTAGATATTCGCCCGTAACTACTTCACTATCCAAATTACCCGATTTATAAGCAATGGCTTTTAAAGTGAGATTGGAACTTATACTTACAGGCGTAGAATATATAGTACCTGTACTGGAACTTGGGGTACTTCCATCAATGGTATATCGAATTGTCGCACCACTCGTTGCTGTGCTCAAACTTACTGATTGATTAGTGCTATATGTACCCGGTAAAGGATTAAATACTGGTGGAGCGGTTCCAATATATTCAATCGTGTACAAACCACTTGTAATATCACTATTAAGATTCCCTGTTTTATAAGCAATGGCTTTAACAATTTTTGTTGATGAAACAGTTACTGGAGATGTGTACAAAGTTCCATTACTTTCACTTGGACTACTTCCATCCACAGTATATTTAATTGATGACCCGGAAGTACTACTACTAATTGACACAGTTTGTGATGAATTGTATGTTCCTGGCGAAGGACTAAAAACGGGTGCTCCACATTTAATTGCGTAAGCACCTGAGGTAACTTCACTATCTAGATTTCCAGTTTTATAAGCAATGGCCTTTAAAGTGAGATTGGAACTTACATTAATTGGTGTAGTATAAATTGTTCCAGTACTGGAACTTGGAGTACTGCCGTCAATAGTATAACGAATACTCGCTCCACTGGTAGTACTGCTCAAACTCACTGATTGAGGGTTGCTATAAGTTCCTGGTAAAGGGTTAAAAACAGGTGCGGCCGCTGCGATTAACTCAATCGTATATAAACCACCTGTAATATCGCTATTCAGATTTCCGGTTCTAAATGCAATTGCTTTAATTGTTAGTGAAGATGAAACAGTAAATGGTACACTGTATAAAGTTCCATTGCTCTCACTAGGGAGACTTCCGTCAGTAGTATATCTGATCGATGCACCTGAGGTACTGCTACTTATTGCTATTGTTTGTATTGTATTATAAGTACCCGGAACAGGGTTAAATGTAGGTATAGCACATTTGATCGAATAAGTTCCCGAAATGATGTCACTGTCATTCATTCCGCTTTTATAAGCGATGGCCTTAAGTGTGGTATTGGAGCTTATACTTACAGGAGTACTATAAAGGGTGCCAGTTGTCGGACTTGGATTAGTCCCATCCGTAGTGTAACGAATACTTGCTCCCACCGTAGTGCTGCTTATAATTATCGATTGAGCAGTCGTATATGTTCCTGCAACTGGACTAAACACAGGAGAATCAACTCTGATTAATTCGATGGTATACAAAGCACTTGCAATTTCACTATCATTATTACCCATTTTATAAGCAATTGCTTTAACCGT
>Ga0268284_1000612_pt1 | contig 22605 bp, 19 predicted proteins | sample saktaG_14_FD_190137 | JGI IMG/M metagenome (GOLD analysis project Ga0268284, IMG submission 190137) | Saline water microbial communities from Sakinaw Lake, British Columbia, Canada - sak_2013_06_06_40m | ecosystem: Environmental > Aquatic > Non-marine Saline and Alkaline > Saline ...
ACTTTTGAGACCGCCTTTGAAATCACGAAAAAGCCCAATGAATCAATGGGGGAAAGGGGGCGGTATGTTTTTTTTCAGCCCCTATGGGATGCTAGTGATCTAGGATAGAGTATTCGATCTGCACCAGCAAGCGATTTTTCTCAATAGGCAGGAATAAAACAGTTTTCTTACTTTTATAACGAAAACCGCTTGCCTGTTTCAGGAAACTTCGGTATAGTAAAAATATGTTCATGAATGATTAGATGGTACAAGTCATTTGTTTTAAAAACGAGAGGAAACCATGAAAAAAAGTTTGTTTGGGTTAGTGTTGGTCGGGTTAGTTGCAATGAGTACACATGCGGCTGATAAAGTTCGTTGGCCGGTTTGGTTTACGTTTAGTGGAGCGGAAGATGTGGATGTCGTTGGTTTACGTATACCGGTTGGCGGGCATTGTGACCAAGTCACAGGCTTTGAGTTAGGGCTTATTGGACGATGCCGTTATTTTAATGGTTTCCAGATGAATGTATTCCGGAGTTCAGTGGAAGATGATATGGCGGGTTGGCAGTTCTCATTATTATATAATTCGATCGGGCATGGGAGTGCATTGGGCGTTCAAAATGCCTTATGGAACGAAGCTCAGGTTTTCACAGGTTTACAGCTCGGCGTAATAAATCTTGCTGATTATTGCGAAGGATTGCAAATTGGTTTGATCAACCGTGCTGAAGATTTACATGGTTTTCAGATTGGTGTTGTAAATATTATTCGCAATTCAACGGTACCGTTCTTCCCTGGTTTGAATGTTGGTTTCTAAATTGAGACGGTTTATCTATTAAAACAACCCTCGCATCCAATACGGATGGCGGGGGTTATTTATTCAACGGAGAGAGACATGCTCGTTAAATCATTTTTCGCCTTGCGCCCCGTGCCGGAAAAGGCTGCCGCTTTGGCGTCCGTGCCGTATGACGTTGTCGATACTGCCGAAGCTCGTGTTCTGGCGGCCGGAAATCCAGACAGCTTTTTACATGTATCCCGTCCGGAAATTGATCTTGCTGATACCGTTGACGTTCATGATGACAGGGTTTATGCCCAAGGTGTACTGGCCTTTAAGAATTTTCAGGCACGCGGTGTCTTGATGCGTGAACACGGCGACCATTTCTACGTTTATCGCCAAATCATGGGTTCACATCAGCAAACAGGTGTCGTGGCGTGTTGTCATGTGGACGACTATGCAAATGACATTATCCGTAAACATGAAAAGACGCGAAAAGACAAGGAGGATGATCGTACCCGTCACTGTCTTGAATTGAATGCGAATTCGGGCCCTGTTTTCCTGACGTATCGTGACACTACCAGCTTGGATGTGTTGGTCGCGGAAGTAAAGAAGGGGGTGCCTCTTTATGACTTTACAGCCGTCGACGACATCCGTCATACCGTGTGGCGAGTCGAAGGGGATTCAGGCGCGTGGGTCGAAGCGTTTAAACGTGTGCCGCTGGCTTATGTCGCAGATGGCCATCACCGCGCCGCCGCCGCGTTTCGTTCCGGAAAGCAACGACGTGAGGCCAATCCGAACCACACCGGGAACGAAGAATACAATTGGTTCCTGGCTGTCCTATTCCCTGAAACACAACTACGCATCCTGCCCTATAATCGGTGCGTCGCCGATTTGAACGGGCTGCCAGTCGAAGCGTTTTTAGCGAAGGTGCAGGGAATCTTTAAGACGGAGGAAGCGAGTTCTCCCAATCCTGCTGGCCCTCGTGAAGTGCACATGTACTTGGCTGGCAAATGGTATAAGCTTTCTTGGGACGAATTCCAAGCAGATCCAGTAGGTCGTCTTGATGTCAGTGTGTTGCAAGACCGTTTGCTGGCGCCTCTGCTGGGTATTGATGATCCGCGCACGAATACACGCATTTCTTTTGTCGGCGGCATTCGCGGGACAGGCGAGCTAACCAAGCGTATTGATGCGGGACGTGATGCCGTTGCATTCTCCTTATATCCTGTCACGGTTGTTCAGATGATGGATATCGCCGATGCCGGACAAATCATGCCACCGAAGAGTACCTGGTTTGAGCCTAAGCTCCGTTCAGGGCTCCTCGTTCACACGCTTGATTAATATGAAGGTGTCACACATTATTTGGGATTGGAACGGGACGTTACTGGATGATACGCAAGCCTGTGTCAATTCTATTAATGTGCTTCTTGCAAAACGTGGCGTTCCAATGATAGACGTGCCTCGCTATCGTGACATTTTCGGTTTTCCGGTTATTGATTTTTATCGCCGGGTCAATTTCCCGTTGGACACTGAAAACTGGGATTTCGTCGCACGCGAATTCCATGATGTATTTCTTGCAGACACTTCCTTTAAGCTGCAATCCGGCACGCTAAAAGCACTCAGCCTGATTCAGTCACGTGGCATTGAACAGTCGGTCCTCTCCGCGTCTGAACAATCCATTCTTGAAAACATGTTGGCAGGCTACAACATTCGTGACTTCTTTACGCATGTGTGTGGGGTGAATAATCTCTATGGCGACTCAAAAAAGGAGATCGGACATCACTTACTCACCCAGGTGGCAACCGAGCAAGAGGCCATTGTCATCGTAGGGGATACACTGCATGATGTTGAGGTGGCAGAGGCCTTGGGTGTCAAATGCGTGTTGATCGCTCAGGGTCATCAATCACGTGAACGTCTTGAGCAGGCAGGGGTGCCGGTGTTTGAAGACCTTGATTCTTTTTGCCGAGCGCTGTAGTGCATTCCCACTGCCTGGGGCAGGCAAGCTTGCCAAGCGGAAAAACGACGCGGGTAACTTCTTGAATTGAGAGTTAAAAGTTAAACGTTGAGAGTTAAAAGGAAGCCCGAGCAACATCCTTCACGGCTTCCAGGATGCCGCTCTCCTGGATCGGGTTTTCCTCCGCATTACAGTGCCTCACCCAGTGAACATCAGAAACACCCAGCCATGTTAACATTTCTTTATAGCGCTCGGGTAAATTCGTGAAGCTCTTCTCATCTGCCCCTTGCGAGAATAACAAGACCGCTTTCTTCCCCTCGGGAATCCTTGGTGTAAATGTAGAATCAACGAGTCCGTGCCACCGTTCAACAAAGCGTCGAATGCCTACGGGCATATCAAGCCACCAGACTGGGGCAGCCATGACAAGCACATCTGTATCCTTAAATGCGTTGAGTACGTCTCCGACTCCGTCCTTGAATACGCACCATTCATTCGTTGTACGACAGGCCATGCAGGCACAGCACCCAATGCCCTTAACGGTGTCCATGTTAAAGCGCGTCACCTGAGCCCCCCCCGTTCGCGCTGTCTTCTCGAAGGCGTCTGCCATGGCATTTGAATTCCCGTTCGTAATCGGGCTAGCGGTAAGGATCAATACTTTTTTCATGGTTTAATCTCTTTTTGGTCTTTGATACATTCTCTTATGGGTTTTCCGTTGATTTCAACATCTTCAATGACAACCATCCCCTTCCAGACGCGAACACGCGCAGCAGCCATATTTTCTTTTCCCGCGTTTCGCTGGTTTGCATGTCGATAAGCATCCTCCGCTTTCGGGGCTGTTTTTTCAGGCATGTAGTAACGGCTAAAGGGTAACTCTAAATGGACCGTCCATTTACCAGTGTTTTCCCGGTGGTATTTGTTGTCAGGCTTTGGCTTTTCAATAGATTCTTCGTAGCACCAGCTAACGCGCGACCGAATAAATGTTCCGGATGTTGGTTTTGAATCCGTGATCGCTGAGACAACAGAAAAACCATTGGTGTCTGTCGCAAGAGTCAGGTAACACCAATTATTCCGGTTGAATTTCTTATCCGATACGATTCCACGCGTGAATACTTTATAATCTAATTGGACATACTGTCCGCGAAAGGCATCAAAAGGATCGACCGGCGCAGTCTCAAACCGGCAGACTTCGCCATAACGTAATGTCCATTCACGTCTGATAATGACAGCGGATAGAACGGCAAATTGCGCAACAATGCCAAGCAAGATAAAAATAGACATGAGTTTCTTTTTCATTACGTGGTTTCCTCCTTTCTGAGATAACGGCCCACATACGAGTTGACAAGGAAGAAGAGTGATCCCGACACAATGAATGCGATTCCTTTTGCTGTGAAACTCAAATCACTACAGAAAAATCGACCCAGGATAATGGCAATGAGAATTAAAATGCCTGCATTAACCAGTAGCATCGTGCGACGGAACAGCCCCTCTGCCAATGTACAGAGACCCAGTCCAGCCAAGTAGATGGTGATAATCATTGAAGCCAAGAAGACGGAAATCAGCGAGGATGCCACAATATAAGCGCTCGCAACAACAACGGGCGCTATTCCCCATGCCGTCCAGAGCGAGATGATCGGAAGCCCCTTCCATGCGGATGCAGGCCTCTTGCGATTCGCGACGATCAACATGAACGCCGCGAGGACTGGGAGTACGCATGCCAACAGATAGTCAAAATAGGCGAGTATATGATTATACTCGATGTCCGCATGATAATGATTCCAGCCAATCTCATCCCAAGGCCATTTGAAAATAAGCAAATAAAGAAGGATCGCTGATCCACACCCTCCGATGGTCCGAAGCGGGGTCTGAAAAATATTATTTTCTTTTGACTCAGATGTGATGCCAGCCAGAAGCAATGTCGCAAACGCGCCTGAATAGATAATCATCCATAATCCGGGCATCGTTTTTTCAAGTGTTACCCCGATTGCAGCCGTTGAGCAAAGTGCAGCACCCCACGTGGTAAGGCCTGTGCGGATTGAAAAGGGATTATCCTTGCGTATGGCAAGCAATGCGGGCATTGCTGCTATTGCCCAGGGCCAATACAAAACCGTGATCCCATTCGAAAATTGTGACATACTCGCCCACGTGAGAAGCCCGACATAGTAGCCCACCAGGGGAACCACAGCTTGGGTTGCATAAATAACAGGCAACAAAAGCAATGTCCAGTACAGTACAAAGCTTTCAGGATCGCCGCTGATATGATACGTCTGTGCAATGAGCGAAATTCCTGCGCCAACCGAGAGGCCCCAGAAAATACCTAAGGGTTCAAAAAAGCTACGTGAGTTCCACCCTTTCTGTACTCCCATGATATAGGCTGCCACGCAAGCAGCAAGAGGCATAAAGGAGAGTGTCGCCCGAGCTGCGCGTGGAATGTCATCCCAGTTTGCAGCAAGTAGCGCAATGACACCTAACCCAACCAGTAGCGCGCCGATTGATCCAAGGATGATACGACTCCATGCGACAGATTTCATCTCCGCATGTGCATAACGGGCTGCGATCTTGTTAGCGGTTTCCGCATCAACAATGCCTTCACTGATCCAGGACTTTAATTCCTGCATCAGGTATTTCACATTATTCATGATTATCCTCTCGTGGAGGGTGGATAAGAGCAATACTAACTCGTAATGGCATTGCGCATCGCCGCAATATCAGCATCGATACCCGTCCAGATTTTGAAAGCGATTGCTCCCTGGCTGATGAGCATCCCGATACCATTCACACCCTTTGCGCCTGCAGACAGAGCCATCGCAAGGGTAGGGGGGTTAAGCTGGGTAACAATGTCGTAAACGGTTTGGCCGGGTCGGAAAGCCGAAGCAGGCAATACTGAAGTGTCCTCCGCTTTCAACCCAGATGGAGTACAGTGGATGATGAGATCGCAAGACTGAGCTACATCACTCCAGGATTGCTGATGTGCGGAAAGCACATGAACACGCGCTGTCCGAGAAAGAAGCTGTTTTTCGTTTTGTATGTCCCGCGCAAGCACATCAGCCTTTTCAGTCATTTGATCGGCCAGAAAAATGTCTTTCGCTGTTGTACAGGCGAAAGCCACCGCACGACCCGCTCCGCCACACCCCAGAACGAGAACACGTTTTTCATCGGGCGTGACACCACAGCTTTCCTTAAGATCGTGAAGGAAGCCCGTGATGTCCGTGTTATATCCTGTCATCACCCCGCCATCTTCAAAGTGAATGGTGTTCACGGCGCCGACATGCTTGGCCATGGAATCAATACGCGTCAGAAATGGGATAATCGCGGTCTTGTGCGGTATGGTGATATTGAGGCCTGTAAAACCGTTTTGCTTGCAAAAATCAAGTTGCTGCGCTAATTGACTGTGCTGCACATCAAAGGTTTCATAAGTTGCATCAAGGCCTAAGGACTTGAATGATGCTGAATGCATCAGGGGTGAAAGCGAATGCTTAATCGGATGCCCAAATATGCCAAAACGATACATGGTCTTTATACGCACTCCCGTCCGACAGCGATCACGCCGGAACGTGAAAGGTCAATGATATGATGCGGTTGAAGCAATCGCAGGAATTCCGTAACAGCACCTTGGTTGCTGGCCATTTGCAACGAGATCGAGTCCTTCTGAATGTCTATGACTGTCGCGTTGAATGAGGATGCTAGATCCAATACTTCTGCACGCTGTGTATTGTCCGCTACCCCAACGCGCACGAGGATGAGCTCACGTTCAAGATGCCTCCGGTTTGTCAGTTCGACCACCTCAATGACATCCACTTGCTTGGATAGTTGTTTAGTGACCTGATCAATGATTTTTGCATCGCCCGGCACGACGATTGTCATCTTTGACACTGTCGAATCAGCCGTCGGCCCCACGTTGAGGGTGTCAATATTATATCCTCGTCCTGAGATTAATCCAACAATACGCGCGAGTACGCCCGGTTGATTCTCAACAAGACAGTTAATGATATGCTTCATAGAAATACCTCAGTTCTTTGTATGGCCGATCATCGAAGAGACATGTGTGCCTGGCGGAATCATCGGATACACATTTGCTTCCGGTGAGACTATACATTCAATGACGGTCGTTTTTTTGCGCTTGAAAGCCTCGTGCAATGCAGCTTCAACCTCTTTTTCCGTGGTGACGCGATAGGCCGTTGCGCCATGTGCTTCAGCAAGCTTGACAAAGTCTGGCAGATAGACTGGTTTGTCAGCGATTTCCTCGTTGGGACGGCGGCCGTGCTGACTCAGCATCACACCCGAGTAACGCTTACTGTAGAACAATTCCTGCCACTGACGCACCATCCCGAGGAATCCGTTGTTGAGAATGACAACGACAATCGGCAGTTGATGTTCAACGGCGACGACCAGTTCTTGAAAGTTCATCTGTATTCCGCCGTCACCCGTGATGCAGACCACCAACTCCTTCTCGCGGCCCAGTTGCGCACCAATACAGGCCGGCAGGCCAAACCCCATGGTGCCAAGGCCCCCGGAGGATATGAAATTGCGGGGCTTGGTATAGGTGAAGAACTGCGTAGACCACATCTGGTTCTGTCCAACGTCCGTGGTAATAACAGCCTGACCTTTACTTAGCTTATCAATCATCTTGATAACGGTCTGTGGCATGAGTACGCCATCTGGTTGAGGATAGCCCAGTGGAAATTTTTTCTTCCACTCCTGGACCTGCTGAAACCAAGCTTCATGCTTTACACGCTTGACGAGTGGCAATAGCGCTTTCAATACAGGCGCAAGATAGCCATTGATGCCGAAGTGTGTTGACACGTTCTTGCCAATCGCTGAGGGGTCGATGTCAATATGGACGGTGATCGCTTTTGAGGCAAACTCGTCTATCTTGCCGGTCACGCGGTCATCAAATCGCGCACCAGCGGAAATAAGGAGATCACTCTTATCGATCGCATAGTTGGCAGCGGCCGTTCCATGCATGCCGACCATACCTAACGAAAGAGGATCATTTTCAGGGAATGCGCCAAGCGCCATCATGGTCGTGCAGACCGGGATATTTGCCTTGCGAGCAAGTTCCGTGAGCACTGCCGACGCCGTACCGCTGATGATGCCGCCACCGGCGTAGAGCAAGGGGCGTTCTGCTTTGTTGAGCAAGTCAGCCAAATTCGCGATGTCTGCTTTTGCAACTTTCACATCGGGTCGGTATGCTCGCATCTCGACTCGCTTCGGATCCTTTGTCGGCACCGATGTTAACGCGCGCTGAATATTCTTTGGAATATCAATCAGCACGGGACCCGGTTTTCCGGTAGTCGCAATATAAAACGCTTTGGCGAGGATATCTGGAAGTTCATTGACGTCGCGGACAAGGAAGTTATGCTTGGTCACGGACCGGGTAATACCCATAATATCCGCTTCCTGGAAGGCGTCGGTACCGATGAGATGCAACGCAACTTGCCCTGTGATGCAGACCAGCGGAATGCCATCCATGTTTGCTGTGGCAAGTCCTGTTATGGTGTTCGTTGCGCCAGGCCCAGATGTCACCAGGCAGCATCCGGGCTTTCCTGTTGCACGCGCATAGCCGTCAGCCATGTGGACTGCCCCTTGTTCATGACGCGTCAAAACGAATTTAAAGGGTGCGTCATAAAGGCAGTTGAAAATATCAAGCACCGTACCGCCAGGATATCCGAAAAGCACTTCGCATCCGGCTTTGACAAGGCCGTCAATGACACATTGCGCGCCCGAGCGCTGAGGTTGGGGCTGTGGAGGGATCTCAGGTTTTAATGGTGCTTGTTTTTTCATAATAAAATCTGGCGTGTGAGTCTCAGACGGATCGGGCAGATCCGATCCGTCTGCGTCATGAATAATTATCCAAGTAATGCGTTGATCTTTGCCACAACTTCGAAGGCGTCCGCGATATAGACAACATCCGCCTTACCTTGAGCCCAGCCGCAGTTTGCATCAAGATTCAGTGCGCGGCGTTCAGTAATGAACCGCCAGCCGACCGCGTGAGGCTCTTCTCCGTGACAACACGTTGACAAGCCTTTTTGATGGCGAGGGGTTGAACCCGTCTGTCCAACCTGATTCATGTGCGACATGAAGCTTAAGGTCTCCTGTCCTTCACTCTTGAGGTCGACCAATGACTTGCTGCTCCCCAAGGAAGCCTTAGCCATTGTCAGAAATCCTTGGATCAATGACCCAGCCTTGCCGATGTGGTACTGTCCATCTTTCTGTTTCTTAGTCCATCCTGCACCTGCGACAAATAGGATTTCGGCATCCGGTCGAATCGTCTGCGCATCCGCAGCAGGGGCTTTTATGCCGTTAATGGTGGTCCGTTGGTCGCCCAGTGTGACAGCAACCGCTTCGGCGTTCGCTGAGCCAGCCGTGCCTTCGAATGGAGCATTGATGCCTCCTTCAACCAGCAAGATCCAAGGACGTGCCGCTCGGCTGAACGTTGAAAGAATACGTTGCCGATAGAACCAACGCTGAGCCTTGACTGCACCGTCTTGAGCGGTTATCGCGATAATATGCGTATCAATGTGTGCCCCGACACGATAAGCAGCCCCTGGCAGGGCTCTCGCAAAACGCGACGTGTTCGGTGCCAGCACGATGTCTGCCGCCGCCGCCTGCAGGAGCGCGGTTGCAGCCGCAGCATCTGTTGCGTAGCGCGGCTTTTCAAAAGCAGCGCCTTCAACAGTCAAAAACTTCAGAGCGCCGCATCCTGCGATGCTATTCGCCGCGGCTGCGGCCTGTGAGCCAAGGATCGCTACAATTAATTCGCCATCCAGACGCTTTGCTGCAGTCAGAACTTCGAAGGCCGCTTTTGGCAGGGTGTTATTTTCAGTGTGTAGTAATGCTAAGATTTTCATGATTGTTTCCTTTCGCTCGCGGGTGCGAATATCGGTTAAGCCTTCAGCCACTCAACGATTTCCTTTGCGATATCATCCGTTGAAGCATCCTTGACGATCCGTGTCGCGCGCTTTTGGGCTGGAATCTCGACCTTTTCATAAGCAAGGCCACCGACTCCAATCGCAGCAGGTTTCGCCTTCTGCAAGGCAGGCATCACACCGCGCATATTCAACATGCCAATCTGCGGATTATTCGGAGGCTCAGGCAAGTTGCCGGTCGCCCAGGCCAATACTGCCGGCGCAGATGCACAGGTGGAATCAAGATACTGACCCCCTTCAATACGTTCAAGTACACGGAAGGAACCATCAGCAGCAACCGTGATTTCGTCAACGCCAGCAAAAAATTCAGAAATGCCAAGACGTTCGCAAACCAGTTGCATCGTCACGCTTGCATCGCGGGAAGCCGATGCGCAACCGCCAAACACCAAGAGCTTGCTCTTATCCAATCCCGGCAATGCCAAAATCGCATCCGCGAGCGCCGCTGCGACAAGATGAGCATCTGTAAATCCGCTGGCACTTCCATCAACAGCCACTAACTCAAAAGGAACTTTTTGCGCAACGGTCATCATGAGCTGCTGCAACTTGGCTTTAGGACCTAAACTCACAAGCCATACTTTGCTGCCTGCAACCTGTTTCGCCAAATGGGCTGCCTCAAAAAGGGCATGGGCTGACCACGGGTCAAGAACGGATGGCAACATGGTTTCATTCTTCAATCCAGGACCTTGCGGTGTTGTCACAGGTTCGAGCGTCTGCAGCGGGTCAGGCACAAGACTGCCGCAAACAACAATTTGGAATCCAGTACTCATTGTTTTCTCCTTTAGGTTCATCTGCTTGCGTGAAACATCGAATGTGTAGGCACGCCGTGCTTTTGAAGGGCATAAATGTATCAAAAAATGAGCTCCTTGTGAATGCGAAATGCAGGGCAGGATTCAAATATTTGACGCTTGCGTAACTCGGGGGGGAACGCTAAACTATCACTTCATGTTTGGCGAAGAACAACATTCTGAATTTTCAGCGACTAAATTGATGAAGATCTTAGTTTTCTTTATTTTGTTACTCTGTGTGATGTTTAGGATTGTGGCCCTTGAAGAACGTCCCATGCATGGGGATGAGGCGAATCAAGCGGTGCGGACCGGACAATTATTGGAGCAGGGGGTCTATCACTATGACCCCGCTGATCATCATGGCCCTGTGCTCTATTATGCCGCACTTCCGTTTTGTCGAGCGACAACAGCGCTGTTTTCTGAAACGACGGAGAAAAACTTTCGCCTGGTTCCTGTTGTCTTTAGCCTGTTCACCTTGTTGCTTGTCGCTGGGTGCTACCGACGTGACGGAGCAGGGCTTTTTAAAAGTCCACTTTCTGCAAGCTTTGCAGTTCTACTCATTGCTCTATCTCCTGCGATGAATTATTACAGTCGTTTTTTTATCCAGGAAACCATGTTTGTCACCTTCTTGACGGGGATTCTTTTCTCCGCTGTTCATTATCTGCGTGCGCCTTCGTCTCGCCTGAAAATGCTGTGCGCAAGCGGAGTGGGGGTCTTCACGGGTTTGGCACTGGCAACAAAGGAGACGGTTGTGCTTTCCCTCGCTGCTGCCTTCGTGGCACTTCTCGCCACCTGCGGAATTAGAAGACTTCGGGAGGCGTGGAGTACCCGCGACGCGCTGGTGGCGGTCGGTACAGCAGGGGGTGTGGCACTACTCTTTTACACCTCCTTTTTCACGTATTCCCAAGGTGCGTATGATGCTGTTTTTTTAACGGTTAAAACATATATGACGCGCGCCACCGCAGTCCCTGAACATCAACATGCCTGGGATTTTTATCTGAAGCTTCTTTTTGGGTGGCGATATGGAAAAGGCCCTGTCTGGCGCGAGCTTAATCTGTGGCTTCTGATTCCCCTGGCTGTTGGCCTCCTCGCACCCTTTGTTGAAATTGTGCGCTCCAAGAAAATAGAGGGCAATGCGTATGGCCTGTGCATGCGCGCTCGATGGACTCTTTTTATCGCTGTTTATACGGTTGTATTGACAATCCTTTATTCGTGCATTCCCTATAAGACCCCTTGGTGCATCTTGTCGTTTTTGATCGGATATCTCTTGCTTGTTGCGAAGGGAGTTGAATACATTTTTGAATGGCTTGCTCCGCTTACATCTTCACTGGGGTCTATGCTGCTCAGTCGGCTGGCATGTTGTGTACTTATTTTGAGTTGCTGCCTTGCGGTCTATTCCAGTTTTGGACGAAGCGCGCAGGCCTGCTTCAAGTATGCTGCGGACATTCGCAATCCTTATGTGTATGCACACACGGGCAAGGATGCCTTGAATCTCGTGAAGGCAATCGATGATGCGGCGCTGAAGAAAATGGGGCAGGGGAGGTATGCGTGTGCTATCGCTATCGTGGCCCCTTCTTCTGATTATTGGCCCTTGCCGTGGTATTTGCGAAAATATACGAACGTCGGCTATTGGACAAAGGTTTCGGATATTCCTGAAGCTTTCAAACCGGACATATTGATTGTTTCCGCAGATCAGGGCGACCAAACTGAACGTTGTATCGGAAAAAATGCGCAGAGTAATTTCTATGGCATACGCCCAGGAACTTTGTTGATCTTGTTTGTAAAAGAGTGAAAAGTTTTTTTAACAGAAAGGAAGTTGAAGGATGAATATTCCCGTATTGACAATCCAAGGTCGGTCATTGGCAGAAACATTTGAAAAGGCGCTTATTGCGCTTTACGTTGAGGGGACCCGCGTCCGAACACAGTATGATAAGGAGGGCGATCCGCTGAGCGTTGACGCGACCATGAATATGACCGTCCTGGATCCGATGTGCGATCCGATGATTCATAAAGCATTCCCAGGCGGTATTGCAGATCTGCGTGAATATGTCTTTGAGCTGGAAGGCCGCAAGGATTCGTGGGTCAAGGCGATCAATGATCCCGGTGATACGCGCTGGGAATATACCTATCATGGCCGCCTGCAGAATTATGGGCAATGGAAGGAAAAAAAGGCCGATGGGACGTCTGAATTTACAGGGCCGTTTAAAGTTGACCAGGTTGAATATGTTATTGAGAAGCTCTGTAAACAACCGTTTACCCGACAGGCTCAAATGATTACCTGGATGCCCAGCCTCGACCTGACCTGCTATGATCCGCCGTGTCTGCAATCCATCTGGTATCGCATGCTGGAAGATAGCCAAGGGGTGCAATGGCTGAATTGTAACGTTCGTTTCCGCAGCAATGACGCCTGGGGCGCGAACTTCATGAATATGTTCGGATTTACCATGTTTAATCGCACGATTATCGCGGATGAAATCCAAAAACGCACGGGTAAGACGGTTAAGCTAGGTCGCATGAATTGGCAAGCGGATTCGTTCCATATTTATGGCAAAGATATTGAACAGGCGGAACAGCGCCTCTTTAATCGCATCGCCACAAGCACCTTCCAGGAACGCGTCTATAACTTCAGCGATGAAATGATTCAGGAAATGTATCACGAGGAAGAAGCCTCTATTCTGGCAAAAATCGCTGGAATGAATGTCAGAATGTAATTGAATATCCAATCATCAACACGGAATGATCAATATCCATCGAGTTGGAAAGCAAGGTTACACCCTTGCCGCGGTAGGTCCGGCTGCTGCCGGATGGCTTACAAATCTTTGCCTCGGGCTCGACTTGACATAACGCATATTATGCGACGTAACTGATTAGCCTTAGACACCGTGCGATGGAAAGGTATTTCCTGAACCCCGAACCCTGACCCCCATTACACTTCTCAGATCTATACTTTGGCTACTAGCCTTCATTTCGCGGTTGCCATTTGCGTTCAGGCCGAGGATTCTTATAAATGCCGCTCTTGGCAATGATCTTCATGCTGCGGTTCCCCAGTAATTTCACGGCTAAATCCGAAAAATCATCTGAGGGATCAACATTGTATTTACTGCCTGAGCGAATAACGACGCGTTTCTTTCCCGCGTAGATGATGCAAATCAATAAGGGGACAGAACCCGGATGTTCCTTGGCAAGCTTGTAAATCCCCGCGAGGCGCTCCACGAGAGTCGGATCATCGACCTTCACCGCGAGAATCACGCGGTCACTAAAATGCCGAGGCGCTTCCATGAGCGGGAAAACTTCACGTACGATAATCTTCGCTTGCTCGTCTCGTTTCGATAACGTACCGCACAGTAATACAGGCGCGTCCGCAATGCAGGCCCCTTCAAATTTCTTATACGTGTCAGAGAAGACAAGCGCTTCAATGGTTCGTTCGCCGTCATCCAGGACTGTAACAGCCCAGGGCTCTCTCGTCTTGGCGCTAATCCGTCGCGTCACAGATTGCAACAATCCCGCAACCCGTATTTCCTTGCCATCTGTTGCCTCGCTCACTTTTGACAAGGAACAGGTTTGGAGATCTCGGATAATTTGACGGTAACGATTTAACGGATGTCCTGTCATATAGACACCCAGAAGCTCCCGCTCAAAGCCAAGGCACTCCTTTTCCGGCCACGGCTGACAATCTGGAAGAAAGGAACTATCGGCTGAACCCGCAGCAGTCGAATCTAACATCTCAAAAAGATTGCTCTGACCACTGCTCTTTTCATTCATCTTTTCTTGCGCCCGCGACAACGCAACATCAATGTTCGTATATAGACGAGCTCGGTGCAGTCCGAAACAATCCATAGCCCCACACTTAATCAATGCTTCAAGAACACGTTTGTTAATAGCCGACGCTTCCACCCGCGAACAAAAATCAGCCAGACTTGTATACGGTCCATTGGCCTGTCGTTCCCGCATGACAGACTCCCCTGCCCCTGCCCCTACGCTCTTAATCGCTGACAGACCAAACCGCACGTTACCCTCTTCGGGGCTGAAACGATCCAGGCTGTGATTCACATCAGGGGGTAACACCTTGAGTCCCATGTCTTCAGCTTCAGAGACAAACCCGGGCAACTTATCAAAGTTTCCAATTTCAGAGGAGATCTGCGCGCACATAAATTCAACTGGATAGTTGGCCTTCATGTACGCTGTCTGATAGGTCAAAATTCCATAAGCCGCCGCATGAGCCTTGTTGAATCCGTAACCTGCGAATTTTTCAATGTTATCGAATATTTGCCCAGCCTGCTCTTCCGAAATATTGTTTGCCTTCTTGCATCCTTCGATAAAGCCTGCGCGTTCTTTGGCCATGGTCTCCAGCTTTTTCTTACTCATCGCTCGACGCAGCAAGTCTGCACGCCCCAGCGAATAGCCGGCCAATGCTTGCGCCGCACGTTGAACCTGTTCCTGGTAAACCATGATGCCGTACGTCTCTTTGAGGAAGGGCTCCAGAAGAGGATGGTCGTAGACAATCTTTTCTATCCCCTTTTTACGCTTGACGAATAAAGGAATCTGGTCCATCGGGCCCGGTCGATAAAGTGCAATAACAGCAATGATTTCCTCGATGATGGTGGGTTGTAAATCCATCAGCACTTTTCGCATGCCGCCTGATTCAAGCTGGAAGACCCCTACTGTGTCGGCTGCTTGGAAAAGTTTGAATGTCTTTTCATTATCCAGCGGAATCGTTTCAAGATCGATCTCAATCCCATGAATCAACTTCACGAGCTCAGTCGCTTCTTGCAATACCGTTAACGTCTTAAGCCCCAGAAAGTCCATTTTGAGGAGGCCGCATTCCTCGATCGGTTCTTTCGCGTATTGCGTTATGGGTTCACCTTCTTTATCCCGGGCTAAAGGTACCAACTCAATCAGAGGTTTGTCCCCAATCACAACACCGGCTGCATGAACGCCGACGTTGCGGAAAAGACCTTCCAGCACCTCGGCATAGCGCATGATTTCACGCAGATTCGGATCAATCTGACAGGCCGCAGAAAATTCAGGATTGTCGGTCTGTGCTTTGGCCAGCGTGATCTTGGGATCTTCCGGAATCATCTTGGCAAAGACATCTGCCTGCGCCAACGGAATTTCAAGCACGCGCGCAACATCTCGGATGACTGTCTTGGCACCCAGTTGACCAAAGGTCACAATCTGCGCAACACGGTCCTTCCCATATTTCTGCTTCACATACTCAATCGTCTTACCTCGGTTCGTCTGGCAAAAATCGATATCAAAGTCCGGGGGGGAGATACGTTCAGGATTCAGGAAGCGTTCAAAAATCAGGTCGAAACGCAACGGATCAATCTGGGTAATCCCCAATGAATAAGCCAGCAAGGAGCCTGCGCCGGAACCACGTCCAGGCCCTACCGGTACGCCATGGGTTCGGGACCAGGTGATAAAGTCCGCCACCACCAAGAAGTAATTGATAAACCCGGTACTCTCGATAATGCCGACTTCATAGTCAAAGCGCTTGATCAGTTCGTTTTCAAAGGGCGTATTCGGATTGTCATACTCAAGCTTGTAATGTTTTTTTAAGCCCAGTTTTCCCAAATACTTCAAATAGGTTAGACCCTCGGAAAAACCCTCTGGCACTTCAAATGTCGGGAAGTGTAAGCTTTCAGCTTTTCCGTTTGAAAACGTCAGCTCGACGTTACAACGGTCTGCGATCTCTTGTGTGAGATCAAACGCCTCTGTATCCTTAGGAAAACGCTTTTCCAGCTCTTCGCGCGATTTAAAGTAAAATTCATCCGTGCCATATTTCATGCGCTTAGGATCGCTCATGGTCGTCGATGTCTGGATGCAGAGCATGACTTCGTGCGCTCGCGCATGACTCTGGTACAAGTAATGCACGTCATTTGAAATAACGGTTCGAATACCCAGTTTTGCGCCTAACGTGCGAAGCCCGTCATTCATCGGTTTCTGCTCGGTGAGCCCATGGTCTTGCAGTTCGAGAAAAAAGTTCTCGTTTCCGAAAATGTCGACATATTCCAATGCTGCGGCTTCAGCAACATCAAAATGTCCTTCGCTCAAATTCAAATTAACCTCGCCTTGCAAACAGGCCGACAATGCGATCAGCCCGCCCGAATACCGTCTTAAGGTTTCCTTGTCAATGCGCGGCTTATAATAAAAACCCTCCATGTGAGCGATTGTGTTGATCTTTGCCAGATTGTAATAACCTTCAAGATCTTTCGCGAGCAGAATTAAATGATGATAGGGAATCTTTGGATCACGCGAGGCGCGAGGCGCTTTTGCATTGATGTATATTTCACAACCAATGATCGGTTTGATGCCAGCCGCTTTACACGTCTTGTAAAACTCGATTGCACCATACATGACACCATGGTCTGTCATGGCAAGCGCTGTCATGCCCAGCTCTTTGGCGCGCGACACCAGTTGCTCGATCTGGCACGCACCGTCCAGCATACTGTACTTGGTATGGAGATGAAGATGGACAAAGGGCTTTGACATAGTTTAGTGCTTTATGTTTGTGGACAACGCTTCGTGTTTTAGCGCAAAAACCGCTAAAGGAGCGCAAATGTCACGCCCGCCTCACCCGTGAATACACGGACGGCGGAGCGAACATTTGCGCTGAAAATGAAATTGATACTGCTGATAAAAGTAAACATCCATAAATCTTTGTGTGAAACCTTTCTCTTACTCCGCGCGGCTATCCATTCCGCCGTCCGTGTATCCACGGGTGAGGCGGATGAGATAGCCGCGCAATCTCTTTGCGGCTTTTGCGGTGAAAAATTCGACAAACCGTGAAGAGCCTTTATTTTACGCCAACATCGAAGCACCTGAACTTGCATTGCCAACCATTAATGCATAACGCTTTAACCACCCTGTCACCGGACGCGGTGTCCACGCAGGGGCTGATGCACGACGAGCTGAAATTTCTGCATCATCCAAAACAACTTCAAGCGTGCGCTTGATGATGTCGAGCTTAATACGGTCCCCATCCTTCAGCAGTCCGATAAGTCCCCCTTCAGCAGCCTCGGGTGAGATGTGTCCGATACACGCGCCACGCGTGCCACCAGAGAAACGTCCGTCCGTAATGAGCGCAACGGATTCGCCCAGTCCAGCCCCCATGATATACGAAGTCGGCGCGAGCATCTCCTGCATGCCCGGACCGCCGCGAGGTCCTTCATACCGAATGACAACCACATGCCCAGATTTAACCTTGCCACTCAAAATGCCTTCGCAGGCCTCATCTTGCGAGTCGAAGCAAATGGCCGAGCCTTCAAAGGTCAGCATCGCTGCCGAGACGCCCGCCTTCTTCACGACAGCCCCTTGCTCAGCAAGATTGCCGCGTAACACGGTCAAACCGCCATCTTGCGAATAGGCATTCGGAATCGTGCGAATGACCTGGTCGTTCTTAACGGTCGCGTTTGCGATATTTTCCCCTAACGTTTTCCCTGTCACGGTCATTGCATCAAGATTTAATAAGTTTGGAATGTCTGCTACGCGCTTCAAAATCGCTGAAATACCCCCTGCTGCATCTACGTCTTCAATGTGGTATGAACACGACGGTGAGACCTTGCAGACATTCGGACATTTCTTGGAAATCGTATTGATCCGATCCAGATTGTAATCGATGCCTGCTTCTTTTGCTATGGCCAGAGTATGCAAGACCGTGTTGGTGCTGCCTCCCATCGCCATGTCGAGTGCAAAGGCATTGTCAATGGACGCCAGCGTGATGAGTTCACGCGGACGTGGCCCCTCTGCCTTGGCCATTTCAACCGCTCGTATCGCCGCCTGTTTCCAGAGGTCAAGACGCGCTGGATCTTCTGCGAGAATCGTGCCGTTTCCAGGGAGTGCAAGGCCGATGGCTTCACACAGGCAGTTCATGGAATTTGCCGTAAACATGCCGGAACAGGAACCGCAACCTGGGCAAGCGGCTTCTTCTACGCGATTCAACTGGTCTTCTGTCATCGCGTTGTTTTTATATTTGGCCACGCCTTCGAAGATCGTGATCAGGTCAACCGGCTTGCCATCAAGATGACCAGCCTTCATCGGCCCGCCGCTTGCAAAGATTGTCGGGATGTTTGCACGGATGGCGCCCAGGATCATGCCGGGTACAATCTTGTCACAGTTCGGGATGCAGATCATGGAGTCAAAGCAGTGTGCCTTAACCATGGATTCAACCGAATCCGCAATGAGTTCACGGCTGGGTAATGAATACTTCATGCCATCATGTCCCATGGCAATACCGTCGCAGATGCCAATCGTGTTAAACTCAAAGGGCACCCCGCCCGCTTCAATGATGCATTGCTTCACCCACTCCCCTACCTTGTTCAAATGACAGTGGCCCGGGATAATTTGCACATACGAATTGCAGACCGCAATAAACGGCTTCTTAAAATCCTCGCGCTTCACACCCGTTGCCATAAACAATCCGCGATGCGGCGCCCGTTGAAATCCACTCTTCACTTGGTCACTATTCATGATCGTTTCCTCTTCTAGTCGTTCAAAAAGTTTAGGCCGTTAAGTTTACCATCCCCCACCTCAAACCTCACGCATAAAAATAAACTTTCATGCTGGATAAAAAGCAAAAAAGAGGGTAAGATTTCCACAACTCGGTTGAACGGATACGAAAACTATGTTTGAACAGGCTTTTAAGAATATTGATGACGTCCTCTGGAAGGACGCGGGATGTACCAGTGAACTCGATTACACGGAGCAGACTTCGTGGCTGCTCTTCCTGAAGTACCTCGCGGGGCTGGAACAGGACAAGGCGACCGAGGCCGCCCTTGGCAACAAGAAATACGCGGCGATTATCGACACCCCCTTTCGTTGGGAGACGTGGGCCGCGCCAAAAGGAAAAGATGGCAAGATCGACCACAATGCCGCCAAGACCGGCGATGACCTCCTCGCCTTCGTAAATGGCAAGTTGTTTCCATATTTGCACGGCTTTAAGCAGAAGGCCACTGGCCCGAACACCATCGAGTACAAGATCGGTGAAATCTTCGGCGAGATCAAGAACCGTATCCAGAGCGGTTATAATCTGCGCGAGATCATCGACCACATCGATGAACTGCGCTTTGCATCCCAGACCGAGAAGCATGAGCTCTCGCACCTCTATGAAGCTAAGATCAAGAACATGGGCAATGCCGGACGCAACGGCGGCGAATATTACACGCCCCGCCCGCTCATCCGCGCCATTGTTCAGGTCGTGAATCCTAGAATCGGCGAGAGCGTCTATGACGGCGCCGTGGGCTCCGCAGGCTTCTTGTGCGAGGCGTTTGACTACATGAAGTCGGGTACGCTCGGCACCAAGGATCTGCTCAAGCTCCAGACCACGACCTTCTATGGCAAGGAGAAGAAGTCGCTCGCCTACGTCATCGCGATCATGAACATGATCCTGCACGGCATTGAAGCACCGAACATCATCCACACCAACACGCTCTCTGAAAATCTCGCGGATGTCCAGGAGAAGGACCGCTTTGATGTCATCCTCGCCAATCCGCCCTTTGGTGGCAAGGAGCGCGCAGAAGTCCAGCAGAACTTCCCGATCCGCACGGGCGAGACCGCCTTCCTCTTCCTCCAGCACTTCATCAAGCACTTGAAAGCCGGAGGCCGCGCCGGCGTGGTCATCAAGAACACCTTTCTCTCCAACACGGACAACGCCTCAGTCAGTCTGCGCAAGCTCCTACTGGAAAGCTGCAACCTGCATACCGTGCTCGATTGCCCCGGGGGCACCTTCATCGGTGCAGGCGTGAAGACCGTCGTGCTCTTTTTCGAGAAGGGCAAACCCACGCGCAAAGTCTGGTACTACCAGCTCGACCCCGGACGCAACATGGGCAAGACCAACCCGCTGAATGATGCTGACCTTATTGACTTTATTGACAAACAGAAGACCTTTGCTGACTCCCCCAAGTCGTGGTCACTTGACGCGACAACCATTGACCCCGCCACCTTCGACCTCTCTGTCAAGAACCCCGCAGGAGGCGAAGTCGTCATCCACCGCACCCCGCTGGCCATCATGGACGAAATCACCGCACTCGACAAAGAGAGCGTGGAAGTGTTGAAAACAATCAGAGGGCTGCTGTGAAACCATGAATATGAAACTGTCCACGATCACACATGATTATCCCGTCTTCCTGACTGAAATTAAAGGGCGCATCCGCCGTGCCCAATATCTTGCGTTACAAGCGGCAAACAAGGAGCTGCTCGCGCTTTACTGGGACATTGGCGAATCGATCTACCAGAAGCAGGAAACTCTGGGCTGGGGAAAGTCCGTTGTCCAGACGCTGGCGGCTGATCTCCAAGCAGAGTTTCCAGGTCGTAATGGGTTTTCAGCTCCAACCCTCTGGTTTATGCGCCAGTTTTACGCGGAATATCGGGAAAAACCAATTCTCCAATCGCTGATTAGAGAAATTAGCTGGACCAAAAATCTGGCGATCATGGGACGGTGTAAAAAGGCTACGCGAGATCAAGCGACCGCATACCCAAGGCCCCGCAGTACTCCAAACCATCTGGGGGTGCTCGCATGAAGAAAGGGTGGCAGATAAAGAGGCTCGGGGATGTGTGTGAGTTTGACAAAGTGCAAGGCATCCATCGGGGCTTGCCGTATGTTGGCCTTGAGCATATTGAAGCGCACACGGCTTGCTTTATAGGTTCCTCTGAGCCCCAGCCGGTTAAGAGTTCAACTTTCCGGTTTTCATCGAAACACCTCCTGTACGGGCGTTTGCGCCCTTATCTTAACAAGGTACTTGCTCCTGCTTTTGAGGGGCACTGTTCGACAGAGATATTTCCCGTCAAACCCTGTGCCCAGTTGATGCGAGAATTTTTGCTCTATTGGTTTCTGAAGCCTGACACTGTTGACCTTATTGACAGTACATGTACTGGTGCACGAATGCCACGCGCCAACATGCAAGCAGTTCTGTCCTTTGATATTCCCCTCCCCCCACTCGCTGAACAGCAACGGATCGTCAGCATTCTCGATGAGGCTTTTGAGAAGATCGCGACTGCCAAAGCGAACGCCGAGAAGAACCTCCAAAACGCTCGCGCCCTCTTTGAAAGCCATTTGAACGATGTGTTCACGAAACGGGGCAAAGGGTGGGTGGAGAAGAAGCTGGGTGATGTTTGTGAGTTTGAGAATGGTGATCGTGGAAAGAACTATCCAAACCGAAAGGAGTATGTTGAATCCGGAATCCCGTGGATCAACACCGGACATATTTGCCCCGATGGGTCTCTCTCGATGGAAGAAATGAATTTCATTACGCGGAGAAAGTTTGATTCGCTCCGTAGTGGCAAGATTCAATCAGGCGACTTAGTCTATTGCTTGAGAGGTGCAACTCTTGGCAAAACTGCATTGGTCGATCCGCTCACTGAGGGTGCTGTCGCATCGTCTTTAGTTATACTACGCCCCTCTTCGCTTGTTGATGCAAGGTTTCTCTATTTCTTTCTCACGAGCCCCCACGGACAAGGACTTATTAAAGGGTTTGAGAACGGCGCAGCGCAACCAAATCTGGGAGCAAAAAGTGTGTCTAAATATCCAATTTTGCTTCCGAGTCTTTCCGTGCAAAGAGAAATCGCGGATAGCCTGATTGACCTTCGCACCGAAACCCAGCGTCTCGAAGCAATCTATCGCCAGAAGCTGGCTGCGCTGGAGGCGTTGAAGAAGTCGCTGTTGGACCAGGCGTTTGCGGGAGGGCTGTAGTATGCGTGTTTTGACCGGATTGACCTTGTTGACCCTATTGACGGGGGGGACCGGAGTGACCCTATTGACGGGATTGACCGTATTGACGGTGTTGTCAATGAGGTCAACACGGTCAATCAGGTCACACCACACACAGGAGGTTTCTCATGTCTGATCTCTTTGACAAGAGCGGCGGTTTCCGGCGCTTGCACTCCTTCACGCTTTTTCTGAATTTCTACCGCAAAAACCGCATTTTTTTGAGCGGCTATCTCATCCGCCTCACCCGTGAATACACGGACGGCGGAATGGATAGCCGCTCTGAGTTATTAAGAAACCAAACCAAGGCGACAGGACTGTTTCCTGTTATTTCCAGCATCGAAATCTTTCTTTCTGCGCAAATGTTCGCTCCGCCGTCCGTGTATCCACGGGTGAGGCGGGCGTGACATTTGCGCTCCTCTTTGCGGTTTTTGCGCAAAAACACGAAGCAATATTACCCACAACTGTGAAACCCTGTCAATAAGGTCAAA
>Ga0268284_1000613_pt1 | contig 22588 bp, 24 predicted proteins | sample saktaG_14_FD_190137 | JGI IMG/M metagenome (GOLD analysis project Ga0268284, IMG submission 190137) | Saline water microbial communities from Sakinaw Lake, British Columbia, Canada - sak_2013_06_06_40m | ecosystem: Environmental > Aquatic > Non-marine Saline and Alkaline > Saline ...
CATGCTCAGAGCTATGGCGCATCCGATGAGAATTGCTATCATTGAATTGCTGACTGCAACGAAACGACTCTCTGTTACCGAAATATACGAGAAACTCCACATCGAACAAGCATCAGCCTCACATCACCTGAATATATTGAAAAATAAGGGTGTGCTTGAATCTAAAAGAGAAGGTCAGAAGATTTTCTATTCATTGAAGCATGATAAACTGACGGGGATCATCGACTCGCTGGATCGCTGCTTGGGGCTGTGAGCCATGTAGTTTATAACTTCCATTCTTCTTTTACGTCCCATATTAGAAATTAAGTGAAACAACGAACACAAACAGGTTACCAAGTAATCCCTCCCCGGCGGTTGCAAGCGGGGTGTTAGGTACAATAAGTACGTATTATGGAAGACTTACGAAAAGAAGAATTTAAAAGCTTATCTTCAACCTCAGATAAGTTAGACACAAGATATTTCCAATTGATATTCTTTACACTCACGTCATTTGGAGTAATATTTGGTTTTAAAGAAAAGATTGAACCCAATTACATCTTTCCCCTTTATCTATATATGGTACTTTTTTTTACTACCACTACTGCGTCACATGCGAAAAAAATTCAATTGAAAATTAATGCTTATTTAAATAAAGAGTATTATTTAAGAGATCCAACAATCTATTTTTCAAAAATTTATTTAAGAGACACAGATTCAAAGAAAGGGACCTTGAATAAAATTCTTAAAGTTATAAAGGATCCATTTATGGATTTCTCAATAATACCATTTGCTATAACATTATTTGAAATATGCAAAAATTGCGGTGAATTTCAAGGAGTTAAACCTTTAATAGTAATAATATTTTGCCTATTGATACAAGCATATATATTTCTTAGAGTTCTGGAAATAGTAAGAAAAGACCTCAATTATTGCATGAAAGAACTTGAAGAAAAATATACTAATTGTGCCTAAAGGAGTAGGCGGCCGGTGAGTCATAATGCCCACCGGTACACCTCTCACCCCTCCCAGCTTACGGTAATCGTGCTGAGAGGTTCAAATACCATCAACGATAAACATTGAACTACCTCTCCATCCAGAATCAATGACCTCTTTCAACCTGATCGAGGCACTAATCGAATACAATGATCCCCTGTAGAGAAAGGGGTTATTGAAATTTACCATGTTATCTGACCACATACTCCGTTAACCAATTTTTCAATTACCCTACTGACATATTTATTCAGTAATTTAGCCTCTGTCAATATTTTCGTATGACCACAAAACAATATCTAGAAAGCGTTAACACTCGCTTCCGTTCTGGTATCTCTAGAGAACACTCATACAGGGGTGATCTGCAAACCCTATTGGAAACCTTGGCTCCTGGTGTCCTTGTAACCAACGAGCCTGCACGAATAGCCTGTGGTGCTCCTGATTATATTCTGACCAGGAAGGGAATCCCAATAGGTTATATTGAAGCAAAGGATGTAGGAGCCGATCTCGATAACAAGACCTACTATGAGCAGTTTGACAGATATAAAGCCTCTCTTCCAAACCTGATCATCACCGACTATCTCCAATTCAGGTTGTTCAAAGATGGTCAACATGCCTCAAGTATTAGGATCGGAGAGATCCGGAATGGGAAAGTGGTTGCTATCCCAGATCAATACAAACAGTTCGAGGATCTAATCAAGGAGTTTTCGACCTTCACAGGTCAAACCATCACTTCAGCATCCAAACTTGCCAAGATGATGGCAGCGAAGGCCAGGTTGCTTGCAACTGTTATTGATAATGCTCTCATTGAAGACACAAAGGAAGATAGTAATTCACTATTTCAGGAAGCCAACAGCACACTACGAGACCAGCTTAATGCCTTCAAAGAAGTGCTAATACACGATATTACACCCAAGGAGTTTGCTGATATCTATGCCCAGACCATTGCCTACGGCATGTTTGCTGCCAGGCTTTATGATCCTACCCTGGATGATTTCAGCAGACAGGAAGCAGCAGAACTAATCCCTAAATCTAATCCCTTCCTCCGGAAGCTTTTCCAGTATATAGCCGGTTATGACCTGGATGATCGAATCAAGTGGATTGTTGACGCCCTGGCTGATGTTTTCAGAGCCACTGATGTAGCTGCCATTCTCTCCAGTTTCGGAAAGGCAACCCAGCAGAATGATCCAATCATCCATTTCTATGAAACCTTCCTGGCAGAGTATGACCCAAAGCTAAGAAAGAGCCGGGGAGTATGGTACACACCTGAACCTGTGGTTAATTTTATTGTCAGGGCCGTTGATGATATCCTGAAAACCGAGTTTGGACTTTCTGAGGGGCTTGCTGACACATCGAAGATCAAGATCAAGGTTGATACCCAGAATCCCGATAGCCGGACATCGTCAGGCTACAGGCAAACGGAGCAGGAGGTTCACAAAGTTCAGATCCTCGATCCAGCTGCAGGTACAGGCACCTTCCTGGCTGAAGTCATCAAACAGATATACAGCAAATTCCAGGGACAGGAGGGAATCTGGAGCCAGTATGTTGAAGATCACCTGATTCCCCGGTTAAATGGTTTCGAGATCCTGATGGCCTCTTATGCTATGGCACACTTGAAACTTGAGTTGCTGTTACGGGAAACTGGGTATAAAGCGAAAAATGAACAACGGTTAAGGGTTTATTTGACCAACTCGTTAGAAGAATATCATCCTGATACTGGAACACTGTTTGCAAGCTGGCTCTCCTCTGAAGCCAATGAGGCAAATAAGGTCAAAAGAGATACACCAGTGATGGTAATACTTGGGAATCCCCCTTACAGTGGTGAGAGCCAGAATAAGGGCAGTTGGATTATGAATCTAATGGAGGATTACAAGAAGGAGCCAGGAGGGAAAGAGAAGCTTAAAGAAAGAAATCCTAAATGGATTAATGATGATTACGTCAAGTTCTTAAGGTATGGCCAATATTTCGTTGAAAGAAACGGAGAAGGAATACTAGCCTTTATTAATCCCCATGGGTTTCTGGATAACCCTACATTTAGGGGTATGCGTTGGCATCTACTGAAGACTTATGATAAGATTTATACGATAGATCTACATGGTAATAGTAATAAAAAGGAAAAAGCTCCTAACGGGTCTATTGATGAGAATGTTTTTGATATTCAGCAGGGTGTCTCAATAAATCTCTTTATAAAATCAGGCAAGAAAGATAGAACCGAACTTGGTAAGGTATTTCATTACGATCTATATGGTGACCGTAATAGTAAATACGACTTCCTTTGGTGTGGAAGTATTGAAGCAATCAATTTTAATACAATATCAAACAAAGGACCTTCGTACATCCTAACGCCAAAGGATTACACTAAAGAAAAACAATATAATATGGGGTTTAGTTTACCTGATCTATTCCCCATTAATAGTGTGGGGATAGTGACTGCAAGAGATGAATTCACTATTCATAACACAAAGGAAGAGGTAAAAAATACCATTGAAGAATTTCTTACACTTAGCGATGAAGAAGCAAGAATTCGATTTAATCTTGGTAAGGATGTACGTGACTGGCAGGTAGGTTATGCTAAAAAAGATCTTCAAAATTATTACCCAGGGAAAGGTTGCTTCACTAAAATTCTTTATCGGCCCTTTGATATAAGGTGGACATACTATACTGGTGATTCAAAGGGGTTCCACTGCTATCCGAGAAAAGAAGTAATGCAACACTTTTTAAAAGGTGAAAATTTTGGATTAATCACAGCTAGAAGTAACAAGTCTAATACTTGTGATCATTTTTATATTTCGAAATTAATTATGAAAACGAAATGTGGAGAACGAACCACACAATCTGCAATTTTCCCTCTCTACTTCTACCCTGAAACCGAAAGTCAGCTAATCATAAGTAAAAACTCTGAAAGAAGACCAAACCTAAACATAGAAATTGTAAAGCAATTTGCAGAGGAATTGGGGTTAACTTTTACATACGAAAAAGAAACAGCAACAGGCACATTTGCCCCAATGGACATTCTGGATTATATCTATGCTGTACTCCACAGCCCCACTTACCGTAATAAATACAAAAAATTCCTGAAGATTGATTTCCCCCGGGTGCCCTATCCAAAGGATCAGGAAACCTTTTGGCGTCTTGTTACACTTGGATCTGAACTGAGGCAGATCCACCTACTTGAGAGTCCTAAAGTGGAACAATTCATCACTATCTATCCTGAAAGCGGAGACAACACCGTTAGCAAACCAAAGTATGAAGAAAGCAAGGTGTGGATAAATGATCAGCAGTATTTCGAGGGAGTACCACTTGTAGCCTGGGAGTTTTATATTGGTGGTTACCAGCCTGCACAGAAGTGGTTAAAAGACCGGAAGGGAAGAGTACTCAGCTATGATGATATCCGGCACTACCAGAAGATCATTGTTGCCCTGACAGAGACAGACAGGATCATGAAGGAGATTGATAAGATTGATTTTGAGTGATTTAACTAGAATTTCATAGTTTTATACCAATTTTCGTGAACCAGGTTTAACAAATCGAAAAAAATGAAAAAAACATTCGTCCTTTGCGTGCTTGTCAATATTGCTTTTATCAGCATTCAGGCACAAGGCAACCTCAAGGCTGCATTAACTCAAATAAAAGCCCAGGGAACCTATAACACATTGATCTATTACGGGGTTGATTTTTCTCATGTTCTCATAAATGATGCCCCGAAGATATCAAGAAGTGTTGAGTACAGCCGGGTATATCCCTCTGCCTGGATTGCCTATGTTGAAAAGGAACTGCCACCAGATGATTTTGTGAAAAGATCTCTTGGGTTCCCAACATTCGAGTATCAACAGCGGGAGATTTTTGAAAATTCTATTGCAGTAAATCCTCACTTCATAACTGGTTATGACAACAATATTCCGCCTGATACACTTACCAGTATGATTTCAAATTACAACCTTGAATCAATATCCGGATTAGGTTTAGTTTTAATACCAGAGACATTCAGTAAGCCACGGGAAACAGCTACAACCTGGGTGGTTTTTTTCGACCTGGGATCAAGAAAGATTCTCTACAAAACAAAAATTTACGGTCAATGCAGCCACATGGGTTATACTGCTCACTGGGCATCTGGAGTCATAGACGGGTTTAAATATTTTGCAAATCATTGATCATTCTGGTTTCAATTTGATATCTATCTTGAAAACTTATATCTTTTCATTTACCCTTATTTTCCTAGTTCAAGTTATAAAAGATGCCTCCAGGCCCTCCCCCTGCAGATACTCCTGAATGAATACCAGCCTATCCTGTCAGAATAATCCGCATAGATAGTTTTAAATGTCTCTCCTTTGTGTATCCGTTTCCGTGTATCCAGAACTTCCTCTTTAAGCATAACTGAATTAGGATTCATTTCACCAAAATAGCTTAACCTCCCATGCCTGAGCGCATGATCCAGGATAATCCTTTGGGTACCCCACTCCAGATTAAAAACATGGTTATTGCGCTTATTAAAGTCCCTATGACAGACCTGGGTATAGCCACGCTTGTTGGAAAGATACTTGACAGCTACCAACCGATGAACACGTATGCATGACTTTTTATCTCCTGCTTTGATAAAGACAAGCATATATCCATTCCAGGAAGGACGCTGGCTGATCTCGTTCCCTGTCACCTTATTCCAGACCCTCCCGGTCTCATCAACATCGTAAGTCTCCAATGCTAGCTTTTCCTTTTTCATAACAGCGTATTTATAAATCCATAGCCAAATTACCCCATCCAGGAAGTCGTTGTCAATCCCCTAATACCCCCCCCTGGGATTCATTAAAGTACCCTCCGAGCACTATCCTCTGGTATTATCAATTACCCCCCCGGGCATTAATATTACGCCCCCCCGCCTGACCCCGCCTAACCGCCCCCGGCTTTCACAGTAATCAAAATCAAGTATTCATCTTAACTAAATTTCAAAACTATGGAACAGAAAAGTTTTACTAAAGATCCGGCTAGCCAGGGAGCGTTGCTGGATTGGATCAAGGACAATGGTGACTTCAGAATGAAGGGATACCACAAACTGGTAGTTATTGAGGAGTCTGTCTTCCCCAGAAAGAATGATGGCAGGGCCAAGAAGAACTACCTCATCTGTGAAGATCCGGATACGAACGAGAAGTTCATTATTCTGAAGGGATTATTCACCGACCTGGATGAACGTTATCCCGATCTGGGTGTACTTCTGCCTGTAGAAGGCAGCGATGAGGTTGTACTGAACGACAAGGTTGTGTACTCGATGACAGAGGAAGGCCAACTGGACATCGCAATCTAACAGGAGCAACTAAACAATCTATCAACCTTAAAATGTAATCAACATGGAACTGAAATATGTACCTCCCGTAAAGGGACAAGGAACCTTCATTGCCGAGTGGCAGAAGAAGAATGGTAGCTTTAATGGCTTTAAAGGCCTTTTCGCTGTCATTGATGAGTTGTGGAAGTCTAACGCTGGAAACATCATGGTACGCATCAAGAGCGTAGGAGATGATGTGCAGCAGTACAATCTACCGGCTGGTGTATTCATCCAGTACGCAGAGGAGAATCCGGATAGCAAGCTTGTGCTGTTTGATGAGGAAGGGAACTGGACTGTCAACCACAATGTTTCCTTTAACTGGGATCCAATTGAGGGGCTCAGTGAGTAAGGAAAGGGGGGGGGGAGCGAAAGCTCCCTTTTTTTTAAATGCATCTCTTATCCCATATGTTAGGTGCCAGCGATATGAGGCTGGTCAGAGACTCTTGGTAGTAAGAGATAAGACAAGGACCCTGCTCTTGATTGAGTGGGGTTCTTTGTCTCCTTATATAATATGGTGTAAGGATGATAGTTGATGAGAGGCTTTGATGCCTTTTGTAACTCATTGACTATCAGCTATACCTTATTTAGAATGGAGGGCATTTTCTTCTTATTTAGAATGAAATAGTTTGCTCGTTCTCAACTACTTAGTTAAAATGTCTGAGGGTAAAACACTTTCTAAATAACGAACTGTCTAAATAAGTCTATTATGAAAACATTCTTCGCCATCGTTTCATTCATTGCCGTTAGCCTATTAATGGCCTCTATTACTACATTCATCATATACGGACCTACTACAGCCATGCTGGTAATGGGAGGTTCGTCAATACTTATCCTAACCATATTATACAACACTAAACAACGATGATGGAGAACGGCACTGCCGTGCCTCCTTACCTCCATTCATGTGTTTCTATATATTATATGGTAGTATTTCTCAATGGGGATATTGCTGTGGTATGGGGGTATAATATTATATATATATGGGTATAGAAAAGGGTGTGTTGAACAACTTGATGGATAGGCTGGAAATGCAGTCGTTATTGCTATTTGACCCCATGTATGAGTCATTTAGGGGATCGTTGTCACTTTTGATGGAATTTCCTTCAAAATTATAGTGAAACAGTATATTACCTAGAAGTTCGGAGTATATGGACTTCATCCTTTGAGCTAATATCACTAGCTCGTCTTGTCATTCTATTATTCATTAATAAACATATTACAATGACTAATCCATTTAGTACAGACGTTTTTAAACATGAAGGAATCTGCAGGAATAACTCTTTCTTTGTCCGCTTTACCGATGAGGACATGGAAGACCTGACTCAGTATGCTTTCGATATGGGGTACATTCTGGAGCCTGAGATCACCAAGGAGGATCCGCAGCATCCTTTGAGATTTAAGATAATCTCCAAATCCAATCCCTGTGTGTACGGCTGGGTATCCAAGGTCATTGAAAAAGTTGAGGATCAGTGGCAGGATACTTTTCTTTATGGGTTTTACCGGCATGGGTCATTCAGGGTGAAGTACCCAATCACATTCAACGTCCAGAAGAGGATGATGCGAGGTGTCATCAAACGGAAAGTGGAACGCAATCCCAGACAGGAGTTGTATTTCCGGTTGCTGTTTGGGATTCTGGATCTGGAACCACAAGCTAGCCCGTTGGACCTCGTCCTGTCCTGGCTTTCAGGAGTTACAATACAGCATGCATAACTGATTACATGTTGGCAGGGAGAAATCCCAAAATCACTCAACCTCTTCTTCACCATTGCCTTTATTTCAATTCAGCGTGGGTTATCCCCTCCAAGAATGAAAGTGCCTCTATGAGCCTATTTCAGGGCTATTTGGGATTCTTTTCTTATGGATTGAAATTGGTGGGTCCAATCTCTTAAACTGCTTATCTGCTTCGGTCAAGTTGGGAATTTTACTAAGATTTGAACATGGTCAGGAAAGAACGATATCCAAAGGATTTCCAAGAGTTTCTTGTTCAGTTTAGGACAGAGGATGATTGTTGGAGATATATAAAATATACCGCCTGTTAGCGCTTCGTTGGCTTTCCTTTAATGCTTCATTCTTTTAAATACACTCACAACACTATTTTCTTTTAAAATTCTTATAAAAAACACGGAAGATTTTTGGTTTTCAACATTGATAGTTGTTTTAGAAGTCGTAATATTTTTCGTGGTCAACACCCTTCCATTGAGGTCGCACAGTTGATAATACAAGTTGTTCCCCTGTAAGTCATATTCGTTTATTTCAATTGTAATATAGTCAGTAGCCGGATTGGGGAAAATATTGATGTCGATTTGTTGGATAGGCACGGATTCAATCCCTGTAATTTCTATATATGAAGTGTAAATCCATGTGTTGTTATTTAACAATCCTTCATTTGATCCTCCAAAAAGAAGAAATTCCTGATAATTGGTATTTATTTCTTTTGCATAATGTATCGGATTTATAGTGGCAGAAGCACCTGCTATTACAGGTCCATTTGCTATCTGGGTAAATTGGTGAGTGTTCAGATTCCATTTAAAACAATCGTCTTCATAATATCCGCTATACCCTCCAAAAATATATACTTCAGATCCAAGTTTGACATAGGCCGCATTAGATGTTGGGTAAGGGTTTCCCTGAGAAGTGATAACTTGCCAGCTGTCAGAGCCGGGCGAATATTTATATACATCAGGATCCAGCATTGCGCCGTTACGCAGCCCGCCATATATCAATAATTCACCATTATGAAAAACAGCAGCATGTCCGTTTATATTTCCACCGATAATATTTGCGTATTGTTCCCACTGATTATTGGTAAAGTTATAAGCCCAGCAATCATTTAGAGGATTGCCGCTGCCATCTAGGCCACCCACGACATACACCATATTGCCATACACCGTGGCACTGTGATAGTGTCTGGCAGGTGGATTGATGACTGAACCAGGATTTATCTGTATCCACTCCCTGGTATCAGGATCGTATTCCCATATATCATCGAGAACGCCTGAATTACCTTCGCCGAAAAATACATACATATTCCCGTTGTATTCTATTGCTTTATGACCCGATCGGGCTGGTGGAGGAGTGTTGATGGGTTCTTCCTCCATCCATTCCTGAGTTGCAGGAAGAAAAATATGCATTGTATCAAAAGAACCTTTTGATGATTTTTCTCTTACTACAACTCTTGTATTGTCAGCAACAGCAATTAGATCTTTATTGGTAATCATCAGAAATTTACTTTCATCCTTTCCTCCGAACATATACACCAAACTGTCAATGACCACCATGCTATGCCCCTGGCGAGCGGCAGGAATGTCACCTGTAGGTGTTATTTGTTGCCATGTATTCTGGGCTACTAATGTGTCATAGCATAATGCAAGCAATGCCACTAAAAATGCTGTGAGTGTAATTTTCTTTATCATTATATTTTCGCCAGTGTTTATCGTGCAGACTCCGCACTTTTAAAATTCATTATTATTCAAAGTTAATTATTTCATTTCACTTGGTTGCATATAACATTTTGCTATACACATATTATTGATACTTCTGCCTTAGTCCTATCTCATTTTAGGCCTATTGATGAATTTATCTCTGAAATTTACGAGATAGATCCAGTCCGATGGTTTACTGTCGTAATATTGGGCTCTTGTGACTATATTATTCATATTAGAACCCATCCTCTATTTCTTAAAACAAATGTAATGTGTTGTTCTGTCATATCAAAATAATATAAATATAATTCATACGTCCAATTTGTCCATTGGATTCACTATCTGATTGAATCCTTTGGTGATGTGAGTGTAAACCTCAGTGGTCTTGCTGCTTGCATGTCCCATCAAAATCTGTAATAGAAGGCTATCAACCTACAGAGGCAAACTGTTTTATCGTCTGATACAACAAACTGTGGCTCTTCACCAGTGCCTTTAAACGAAATAGTGACCCGAAAAATCTAAACTTGTTTAAAGCATATAAGTAGTTAGTATAAATTCGGATCATCATCTTTATCATTCCATTTTCATTCTTTAAATCAACTAACATGACATACAATGTAAATATCCCTATGCAGTCCTGGTGCGAGGATGACAAGCCCAGTACAAAGATCCTGTTGAAAGGAAAGATGGCATTATCTGATGCTGAGCTTCTCTCTATTATTATCGGCAATGACAACTCACCCAGGAGATCTTGTCTGGATACTGCTCGACTCCTCATCCATCAGGCAAATGGCAACCTGGGTGAGGTCGCTAAGCTGTCTGTTTCTGAACTTGTCAGAGCTGGCAATATCACCATAGCCCAGGCCACACGTGTAACTTCAGCTTTTGAGATAGGGCGAAGGCGTGATTCCTCAGAGATCTCCTCAAAATTGAGGATAGCTAAATCAAATGATGCTTATGACATTTTCCGATCTGTATTGGTTGATAAGCCCTATGAAGAATTCTGGATCCTACTGCTTAATCGTGCTAACCGTCTGATCCGTAAAGAGTGCATCAGCGAGGGCGGCATCTCAGGGACGGTGGTAGATCCGAAGAAGATCTTTAAAGTCGCTCTGGATCATCATACCACAGGGATTATTCTTGGGCATAATCATCCTTCCGGCAATACCAGACCCAGCGAATCTGATATCCGCATCACCAACAAGATTGTGGAGGCTGGAAAACTGCTGGAGGTATCTGTTCTGGATCATCTCATCCTTGCTGACAATGGTTTCTATTCATTCTCTGATGAAGGAGCATTATAATTCTAAACGAAAAGAGCATGTCAACAAATGAAATACATCAATCAGAAGCGGCTGACTCTGGGATGCCACCATTCGATCTCTTCCGTGAGGAGGTAAAGAAAATCTATCCAGAAGGGGATCTTGTAAAATCCTACGACCGGATCAAGTGGTACATCGAGAATGAAAAGGTCTGTTCAGATGGGACTCCCCTCACCTATCGGCTAATCATGGATAAGTTCGCCAATCATATACGCAGTTGGAACAATCAGTACGGAGACCGGGAAGCAAAGTACAGAGGTAAAGATGCCGATGAAAAGAGAAAGACCCTTTGGGATTTTGTAGGGATGAGATGGTACGAAAGAGAATTCGTGATCTCTTCAGGCAGTAGTGAACGGAACAAATACCTCTTCGGGAATTTCTCTATCGCCTATCTCAAAAAGGGGTTAGATGAATTTAACAGGAGATTTCCAAATGAAACGGGCTAAGCGTGTATCTGGCAGCCGGTCAACTGTTGTTCCCACTTCCAATCATGGTCAAAGCCCTCCGTATGCTGAAGATTTTGAACAGGTGATCCTGGGAAGTATCATACTTGAGTCTGAGAGCCCCCAAGTGAAGACTGTATTATCCAAGGCCAAACCATACCACTTTTATAACGAGAACCATCAGCGTGTCTACAGGGCGCTCACAGGCCTATTGAAACAGAGTATACCCATTGATATCCTGACTGTCACTGAGCAATTGCGAAAGAATGGGGACCTGGAGGCTGTTGGTGGTCCCAGTTTCATCACTCAGCTAACAGGTCGGGTTGCCAGTTCAGTGAACATTGAATACTGGTTCAGGATCGTTTACCAAAAGTTCCTTCAACGTGAGATCATCCGGATAGGGTATGAGAAAGCCAGCCTGGCACTGGATAACGATATGGATGTCTTTGACCTGTTGGAGGAATTTATTGCGGCTCTTGAGAAGCTTGATCCTTTGTTGGTGGAAGCAGTTACGACAACTGCTGACAGGTTGGGTGATGAGATGATTGAGGAACTGGACTTCGTGCTGGCCAATACAGGAAGCAAAGATTCTTTGCCCAGGATGGTTTATAAAGTAGGCTGGCCACGTTTTGATGAAGTGGTTACCCTGGGCAGTGACAGAATCATCCTCATTGCAGGTGCAGCATCGGCCGGTAAATCAAGGTTCATTCGCTCTATCATGTACTCCCTGTTAGAGAAGTACACTGACATCTCAGTATGCTGGATCACTCTGGAAGATTCCCGGCAGGATCTGCTGCGGTCTTACCTGGCTTCCAAAGTCTATATCACGGCAAAGCACCTTCGGGCAAGACAATATGATCACCGAAGGATTGATGAGCTGAAGGAGAACACGCTGAAATTCCAGGGATTCGACATTGAGTTCATCGATCAGGCTATAAGATCAGATGATATCGTCAGTCGGTTCACGCAGTTCAGTGATCGAAGAAAGAATCGGTTCAACATCCTGGTGGTGGACAACATCCTTTCGCTGGACGATCAGGGAGAGTTCCGCTTCGATCCCAATGGGTTCAGCAATCATGTCATGCATAACCTGTTAAAATGCCGACAGCGAACAAAGGGGCTGATCATTGCGCTACATCACTTCAATGATGCTCAGCAGGATAAGGAGAACCTAAAGAATGGATACAGGCCGGTACTTAAGGACATGAAAGGGTCGGAGACATTCCGCAGGACACCTAACCAGGTGCTGTTGATCAATTCCTTTAACATCTACAAAGACCTGATGAGTGAATACAGCGGGGATGAGCATCACATCCTGGAACACCTCTTCATTGTCGATACAGGAAAGAACAGGGAAGACCGGATCGATGACTCCTCAGCCCTGATCCATTTCTTTACCCAGATGGCATACGATCAGTTCTGGGAAATACCTCTAATTGAATCCGATAATCCTTAAAAACAATAGCCATTAACACTTTAAAACAAACAAGATGATAACAGAAACCGAAAAGAACGCCCTTCAGCTGGCAAAGAAGGTGTTCGAGCATTTTACCCATGATGCCCTGCCAATAGCCAGGGAGATCATTGCCATGGAACATGAGCTGGCAGAATCGCCTGCAACCACTAAACCAGTGAACGGAAAGCCAAGCCCCATTCCTGAAGGAGAGAAGGTGGATGGGTCAATGGGTAGCAGTTCGTTGATTGATCTTCTGGCGTCAGACCCGATGGAGGATCTGAGAACAGATCATGAGATGAGTGTGCTGCTTCACGGTCAGCAGGATGACCTTCCATTCTAAATCCAACGATCATGGCTGGAGCACTTATTCAAATCAAGGTCATCAAGACCGGAGAAACCCCAAAGGATCCATGGGTTATGACAATTCAGGATAACCGACAGATAAGATCCTATCTCACACGGGGTAATTCCCTGCTGTTCAACTACAGGGATGACATCTATGAAGCATTCGGGATCACCGAGCAGGAATTTCTCTTGCTGGTACCACATTTAAACAAACATCTAACACCCAACAACAATGGCACAGGGAATCATTAAATCAATAACACCGCAGATGCACAACGGTATGCAGCGGACATGGCAGAACAAATACACCGGCAAACCCAACTACGGGTTCAACATCGACTTTGAGGATGGCACCAGTGGGAGCTGTGGATCAGAGAAAACAGCTTACCCCCTACCCGTAGGGACACTTGTTACCTATGAGTTGGCATCTACTGCCACCGGAACCAATCACATCACCAAGGTAAAGAGGGTTGAGATAAATGGGGATGTACCGGCTGGGAACAATGGGAAATCGTATAACGATCCAGGGATAGTGAAAAGGATCTCTTTCTCCATGTGTCAGACTATTGCCCGGCTGCATTTCACCAACGCAGGCATTGCTCCCAAGTCTTTGGATGAGGTTAACCGTCTGGCTGGCATCTACCATGAGTGGGTTACAGGGGAAATCCTCGATAACGATCCTCATTTCCGTGACCTAATATCAAGACGCTATTATGCCCTGCAGCTTGCTGTAGAGTGTATTCCCTTTCCCTCACTGGGAATTATCAGAAAAGAGCAGGTGATTGAGTCTGCTGAGACGTTTCTCAAACCCTTAAAGGAGATTGGCCATGCTGCCCAGGTTTGAGCCGATGGGCAACAGACCGTTCTATGAATTTGTAGGACTGTCAGATCAGATCATTGGGAACCCCAAAGCTCAGATCGTAGAGAAAGCCCGGACCGATAAGCTTTCTCCCAAGATCGACCTCTCAACGGTAACAGGAAAGATAACCGGACTGAGGATCTCAAAATCCCTGATCAGGCAACTGATCTACAAAGGAGAACCATACCCTGTTTGTCCATATAAGGTTTACCATGTCAATTTGCTGAGGGATGTTACTTTTCCTGCTTCTGACTCCCAGCTGAAGGGATTGTACTTTGAAAGCAAGTGCCTGGGCTGCTCTGCAGATGGAAGCGAAACTATAGATCTTCCAAGGCACAAAAAAACAGGAGAAAAGCTTGCAGATCATGAACGCATTGATCAGGCTGTGGAGTTGTTCTTCCAGGTGAAAAAGGATCTTGGCTTAAGGATCGAACAGGGCCAAACCCAGGTGTACAACAAGCGTAAGTGGATGGATCCCGAACACCAATGGGATATTCAAGTCTTTCTGGATGGTACATTGGATTTCATCTCACCTATTCTAACTCCAGGGTACTCCTTTGAATCAGCCACCATAGACCTGAAGCTAACCAAGGATAGGGATGTGGTTGATACTTACTCGAACGGCATGTTTCATTCTACTCCATGGGGGAACATGGAACAAGCTGACTTCACTGAGCCAATGATGTACCGGTTGATCTTTGGGAAGCCATTTGTTTATCTGGTGTTCGATTACAAGGCGACTAATCCAGGTTACAGGGATATCCCTGTCATCACCGATTTCAATGACCCAGATTCTCAAAAGGCTGTAAAAGCAACTGCCCGGCTGGTTGATCTTTATAGAACGATCCGGTGGGTTGTGTCGTCTATCCTGGAGTGGGAGTCAATTGGATGGCCTATGACACCAATTCCAAAGGTCTGCAATTCATGTCTGATTGAAGATTGTTCTAAAAGGAATAAAAGCAATGAGGTATAATTCTGCATTTCTGGGGATTTAATTTTTCTCCTCCCCTCCATGCTTTCTGGTCATTTCAACGATCTCCGGGGCCGCAACTTTTGTATTCACAGTCTCGAAATGGGGAAGGACTGCCCCCTTAGCTGTGCCGACCACCACCTCCTGTATGCGTCCCCAAAGGTTCCACTCTCCGATTGAGCAGAGGTGAGTTTGTGACTGTATCCATGGATAAGTAGAATACCACCGTTTGATTCAGAATAAGTTGTTTTTATTATAGCGATGAATGATTTAGTTTCTTAACAACAGGAATAGGTACATTCTGTGTTTGGCAGTGAATAGCTCCGAAAAAATACTCATGAAAATCAAGCCCGACGATTTCATAATCAGGTAGTGTTTCTTGATAGATTTTCAGAGCCTGTCTATCTTCGGGGGCATTGTACAGTGGAACAATAATCTTATTGTTCACGGTCAGACTGTTGATATAGGACCAGTCTTTAGAATCCTCACCAAGGATCTGGTTTGTGGGCACAGGCAGGCGGACTACCTTATAGTTTTCTCCAGAAAGGGACTTGGAATTGATTAATGTTTGAGCCAATTCATCGAGACTTTCTTCCCATAAGGTGCCTTTTGCTGAAGCCACAAATATCGAAAAAGGATCTGCAAATTTCACAACCATATCTGCGTGACCACAGATTTCTCCAGGCTGGTTTGGGAGAAGGATTACCTGAGTACATCCGTAGTAATCCCGAAGAATCTCCTTGAATCGTTTTTCACCAACATCCGGGTTCTGATTCATCACGTGCTCGGAACAGAGCATTGTCCCGTTTCCATCAGTGATAAAATTTCCGCCCTGCTCAAGTACCAAGGGCACCTGGTAAACCGGGATATCTACATACTGACCGAAGATAGCAACTGCTTCAGAACTGGCTTTTGCGTATGGCTGTCCTCCTGCATATCCAATCAGCGGAGCACGAATGAAAGCGGGGGATTGATTTTTTCCTGTCAGAATGTTCATCTGTCCCCAGTTACGGGCCCAGACATCATCTGTTGGAATATGCAAGAACCAGATATTGGATAGATCAATATTGCATTTTTGTAAATAAAGTGTGACACTCTTTTGCCATATTTCATTTGGAACGAAAACCCAAACCTCTGCATTAGTGCTTATCTCTTTGACCAGGGTTGCAGTTGTGTTCCAAACGAAGGTGTCAAATATCGGCCACGAGACATATATCGCTCCGACGGGTTCGAACTCGGCGGGAAGCTTTACAGGCAACGTTGGTGGAGTCAGTGCGTTGTACTTTGTAAATTTCGAGATGGGTTCGATAAGTTGCTCGTTGATATCTATTTCCGAGAATGCTTTCGTAACAGCCATCCTATCCATTTGCAATTCCGTTAGTAGGCCACTTTCCTCCAGAAATGCAATCATTGCCTCTGATGTTGAAATGCCTTCACGAGCAGTTTTGATCTCCAGAGCATAGAGAGATTGTGTTTTCTTGAAAAATTCCTCTGTGACTTCTGGTGAAAAATCCATGTGCAGGTTAGGATTGATGTTCATCCATTGGTTCCGGAAATCGTTCATTGTGAATGTATGGAGAGATCGGCCTGGAAGTTTCTGTAATGCGAGTTTGTAAAATTCATTTCCTTCCAATGTTTTCGCTTTTTTGAGTGATGCTGTATCTTTCTCATTACATGAGTTGTTTGTTAATGCTACCATTACGATTACCAAAACCGCAAAAAAGCTAATAGTCCTTGGTGTTCTCATTTTGATGGGTTTATTGGTTTCTATTCACATAGTAAAGATATAATTAATACAGGTACTATCGGATCTTGAAATAGTCAAAATTTATCATTAACCCTTTAACATTAATCAACATGCACAACTTAAACTATAACAGCAATACTGACAGATATTCATTTGTCAGTGCTATTGAGCCTGCCTGGCATAAGCTGGGAACGGTCCTTGACCATATATTCACAGCTAAAGAAGCTATCGAGTATGGTGGCTTAGACTTCACAGTAGAGAAGCAACGCCTTCTCACAGAGAGATGGCTAGAGGTTCCGGATCACTTCGTGACAGTGCGTGAAGACAACAATGAAATCCTGGGATTGGTTGGGAAAGATTATACCATTGTCCAGAATCGTGATGTCTTCTCGTTCTTTGACCAGATTGTTGGAGAAGGCAAAGCCATCTATGAAACTGCTGGTTGCCTGGGGAAAGGAGGAGTTATCTTCATCACCGCCAAACTTCCAAAGCAGATTATTATCGGAAGTGACAGCCCTATTGATAACTACCTCGTCCTTTGCTCCTCACACGATGGATCTATGGCTATCACAGCATTCTTCACTCCGGTTAGGGTAGTATGCCAGAACACACTAAATGCTTCGTTCTCCCACTGCACAAACCGGGTTTACATCAAACACACGCAGAATGTGAGGGAACGCTTCCTAGAAGCAGCTATGATCATGGGGTTGCATTCCAAATACCTGGACCGGCTTCAGGATGCTTTTCGTCTTCTTTACGATAAACGAGTATCAGATCAGGACATGAAGTCAATCGTAACCAGTGCTTTTCTGAATAAAGATGAGATTAAGACCCTGGCTCTGACAGGAGATGTTGAACTATCTACCAGAAAGACGAACATGATCGGAAGTGTTCTGCAATACTATCACGAAGCCTCAGAGATAGATAGCATCCGCGGAACTGGGTACGGAGTCTACAATGCAGTTACAGGCTACTTTCAGAACATGAAGAATTTCAGGAATGATGAAGCGAGAATGAAGTCAATTGTTTTGGGAGGATTGTCAGCCCAGTACACTCAAAGGGTGTTTGAGAGACTCATCAAATCTTAAGAAGGATACAACTATACATACAACTTAGGGAAGCAAAAAACGCTGTAAGCACTTAACCTACAGCGTTTTTCTTTCATTCGTGGGTGCCCAGGACAAGACTCGAACTTGCACACCCGTAAGGGCACTACCCCCTCAAAGTAGCGTGTCTACCAATTTCACCACCTGGGCGGTTCCAAGTATGAATTACGAATTATGAATTACGAGTTGATAACTATCTTTTCGTCCTTCGTCTTTCGTCCTTCATCTTTGCGATTGGGGTTGCAAAAGTAATAAGTTTTTATTCTCCGGCAAAGGATTTTTTAATGACCGTGACCGAAAAACGTTATGGCAAAAGCAACAGCAAGACCCAGGATGACGGTAAGGAACTTTCGCAGGTTGTATTGATGGTTCTCCTCAGTCTCAAAAAGGATGGAGGTGGAGACATGTAAAAAGATCCCGATTACCAGTGCCATCGCGTAGTTGAAGTAATGCGAGATGTCTTGCAGGGTGGCTTCCTGGATGAACTGACTGACCATCGATCCCAGAGGCGTCATCAGGGCAAATAAAAGAAGCAAACCAATCGCTTTCCCTCTCTTCATACCGTAATGCAAAAAGAGAGTGACCAGTGTTAGGGAAATAGGGATGTTGTGGATGATGATGCCAGTGATCAGAATATTCCTGGTTTCGGGATCAAAGGAGGGTACAATAGGCATCCCTTCCAGAAATGCGTGTATACATAATCCCAGCATCAACAGCGCAGGTGAGATATGATCCTCCTTGTGGCAGTTCTCACAATCGTGTTCATGCCCGTGCTCGGCTCCCCGTGTCAGGAGTTCCAACAACAATTGTAACAAAAATCCCAACAGGACAAACAGACCGATATACTCAATATGATCTTCATATACCTCCGGAATGAGGTTCAAAAAGGTGATGCCAATTAAAAAGGCCCCGCTGAAGGCTAGCAGCAGTTTAAGAATCAGTCTGTTCTCATGTTTGAACAGAAACACCACCGATCCCGAGAGAAGAACAGTGACAACGATAAGAATATAGGTCCAGATCATTTCCTAATTTCCTAATTTCTTAATTTCCTAATTTCTTAATTTCCAGTTTCTCTACTATCAAGCATCCAATACCCTGTACTCCGTACTCTCTGGTACGCCTCGAAATGTCTCCAAAAACTTCCCTGAAACGTCTGACAGGCATCCGTAGTTTGCAGGAAGTCCAAGGTCTACCAGATCGTTCTGTACTTTCACAAAAAACTTCTCACTCAACACGATCCTGTTCTCCTGTGCCTTTGTCATGAGCCTGGCTGTCAAATCAATATCCCTTCCATAATAGTCATTGGCATCCTTGAAAAAGGTCACATTATAAACCTCGGTACAGTAATGGATGGAAACTTTACACGGTAGAAACATCTCGGGAACTGGAAAACTTTTAATGTTATAAACGGTCGAATAGATCTCTTCCAGCAATTGGTAATAGGTGTTGATTGTCTTCTTCTTCCTTAGATTCTCGTCTGTGATAAACAACATGATCTCATCCCCGATCCCCTTGACAATACTATCCGGAAAATCATTTAAAAGGGAGATGAAATTGAAGGTATTGTTCAGCTTCCTACCCCAATCAGGCAACCCTCCTGTATATTTCAGATCGGTCGACTTGTTGATGTCAATAAAGAAACAGGTACCCGGACAGGTAGGGATACTCTCAAGGAACTCCTCCATTTCGGTAGAGTTGGGGTCGGTGAAATGAATGTAGTAGGCCATGCTGCAGGATATAAGATCCCGGATGCCGGATACCGGATACCGGTTGAATTTATCAGGCATCTGGTATCTGGCATCTGGCATCAGAATACTTTAAGTCCCGCTTCCTCGTTATCGCAGATCTCAAAAATATTCGTAAACCCTGATATCTCAAAGATCTCTTTGATATTCTCCTGGAGGCTGCAAAGAACGAACTTTCCTTTCGCCATAGTTATCCGTTTCAGTGCCATCAGCAGGATACGCAAACCACTACTGCTAACATAGTCCATCTTGGAAAGATTGACCAGCAACCTGATATCTCCGGCATCAATCAATCCCATTAGATTCTTCTCCAGAATGGAATAGTTTGTTGTATCCAAACGTCCGTTAATGCTGACTACCGTGCAATTTTGTTCCTTTTTCTCTGTAATTTCCATAAGTGTATCGATGTTATTTAATATATTTTCTCAATTTAACCACATTCTTTCCTCCTTTTCGTTCATAATGCATCTCATCCATCATCTGCTTCACAAAGTGGATACCAAGTCCGCCCACTTTGCGCTCTTCGAGGGCTGCATCAAGCTTCACCTCCTCTGATGCATCTATCAGATCAAAGTATTTCCCATCGTCAATAATTACAACCTCAAGGATGCCGGAAGAGGAGAGGCTGAATTTGATGTCGATCAAATGCTCTTTTTTATCCGGGAAGGCATAAAAGACGATATTCGTATATAACTCCTCCAACACAAGGTTCAACTCCATCGATGCTTTGGAAGATATGTTCCAGTCACGGGAGATTTCATCAATCGTTTCAACAATGAAATGGAGTTGCTCCAGTTGATTCGGGATCCGGATCGCCTTGGTCTCCAAAGCTGTTTCACCACTTTCACTGCTCTTCTGGTAACCCAGGATTAACAGGGTAATGTCGTCGGCCTGCTCCACCCCTGTCGCAAATTTATGAATCGCAGCAACAACCTGCTTTACCAGTGTGGGCACATCAGCTCTGCAATGTTCATGCAGCACGCCGGATAGCAAGGCTTCGTTGTAAAACTCTCCTTTTGCATTCAATGCCTCCGTGATGCCATCGGTATAAAGAACCAGCCGATCTCCCGGATTGAGTTGGACTTTCTCTGTCCTGAATTCATGATAATCCTGGATGCCAAGCGGGATTGCTGAAAAAAGACTCATCCTCCTCACCTTGCCCTCCCGGTCCATGATCAGTGGTGGATTGTGCCCGGCATTTGACAACTCGATTGTCCCGGTCTTCAGGTTGATGATGCCCGACACCATTGTCACAAACATCATATTCGGATTATCCTTACACAACTCCTTGTTAATCAACGACATGATTTGATGGAGTGGCTGACCATCCATGGTTCTGGAACGGAAGAGGGTTCGCACCACCGTCATAAAAAGTGAAGCGGGGACTCCTTTGCCGGAGACATCGCCAACCGATATAAAGAGGTGGTCTTTATCCAGGAAAAAGAAGTCGTAGAGGTCACCACCAACAGCCCGGGCCGAATCCAAAACAGCAAAAAGTTCGAACTCTGTCCGAAGCGGGAACTCCCTGGGGAGCATTCCCATCTGGATCGTATGCGCAATATTAAGTTCACTTTCGATCTTCTCTTTTTCCGAGATCGTTTGTTCCAATGTACGCAGATGCTCTTTCAACTGGTCAAGCATCACCGAGAAAGATTTGGCCAGCACCCCGATTTCATCCCGCCGTTTTACACGGGGGAGTTCCAGGTCGAAATCTCCCTGGCCTATCTGATGGGTTGCCTTCACCAGCTTTCGCAAAGGCTTGGTCAGCCGCCTGGTTATCAGAATGGTGACCACAAAGACGGCCAACAAACTGAAAAGGAAAATGGTGCCGAGATATTTCAGAAAATCAATCAGGTCGCCAAACATCTCCAAAACAGGGAAAACAACCACCAGATACCAGCCGGTGGAGGGAAGCCGCTCAATTTTGGTAGTATTGGTTTTCTTGCCTGCAATAATCACATTGTTTTGCTCGACTGTGTCGTGAATTCTTTTAGCCAGAGACTTGAAGCGTGGGTTTACCGAATCGCTGGCAAGGAGAAACACATTCTCATTGATCAGGGTACTATCGGGATGGTAAATGAAAGCGCCATCTCCTGAAACCAAAATAGCATAACCGGTCTCATAGACCTTGATCCTGGCAATTGCCCTTCCGATAGCTGATAGTGAAATATCCAGTGTAATCACACCGATAAAGGTCTCTTTGCCTCTTACATCACGAAAAAGCGGAACCGAATAGGTACACATCAGTGTGTCCCCGCCACCTTCGTCATAGTAAGGCTCCGTCCACACCGGCTTGCCTGCCTCTTTCGCCTTCTTGTACCACTCATACTCAAAATAGTTATACCCCCCGCCACCCAGAAACTTCGTTTTGATCCCCGACTCCGACTGGTAGGAGTAGATGGCATAGTAAAGGGAATCCTTCAGGAAAGTATAAGGTTCAAAAGCCATGCTGGTACCATAAACATAAGGTTCACTCATCACAATACCCTGCAGCACCTTCCTCATCTCCGTATAGTTTGGATCGGCAGTGCCGACAAACCTGGCCAACACATTCGGCACCTCCTCAACCTCCTGAAATGTCTTTTCTAACCGGGTGATGGTTAACTCCATGGTATTGTGGGTGTCGTTATCGGCCTCTTTCACCAATATCTGTGTCGTATAAACCAGTGTGTAGATTGACGACACAAGGAAGATCAGCATCACTGCCAGAATGAAGAATATGCTGTACCGGAATGAAAGGCTTCTGAATCCAAACCGGATCTGCTCCTCGTTTTTCGTCTTATGTTTCTCTTTTCGCGCCACGATCAGTAATCCTAATTTCGGGTAAAGGTAAAAAAAACTATTTTTGTACCTGTTACAAACTTAATAATACTGCCATGGACAATCCGTT
>Ga0268284_1000615_pt1 | contig 22537 bp, 10 predicted proteins | sample saktaG_14_FD_190137 | JGI IMG/M metagenome (GOLD analysis project Ga0268284, IMG submission 190137) | Saline water microbial communities from Sakinaw Lake, British Columbia, Canada - sak_2013_06_06_40m | ecosystem: Environmental > Aquatic > Non-marine Saline and Alkaline > Saline ...
TGGCACGCTGTCGCTGACAAGTGCCCGTAGCCTGGGTGACAAGACCGGGATAGAGATTTCCGAGGGCGCGACGCTTGACTTGAATTTCAAGGGGCAAATGAAGGTTGGCAAGCTCAGTATCGGCGGCCAAGCGCAAGCCGCCGGCACCCATGGCGCCACGGGCTTGCCCAAGGCCCTCAAGGGAACCGGCGTGCTGGTCGTCGGTCCCTAGGCGATGCCTCGCCCAGCGCCTGTGCCTCACCCTTTCCGCACCGGGCCGATGCTGCCACCCGGCACGAACTCCGCCGGATAGTTGACGGTTTTGCGCTCCGCAGTGCCTTTTCTAACGTCTGAGGCCCAGCGCACGATGTGCCGCACGATGGGTGCCGTGTCCCATTTGATGAGGGCTACAGCGCGAGACAGGGCAGCGCCTGACCGGCGCACCACTCTAACAAACCGCGCGAGCCGGAGACCACGATCCAGGCGTCGGCCGGGCTTTCGCCGATCAGGCGGGTGATGCGCCGGACATTGTGGCGGAGTTGGACTTGGGTTTTCCCCGCGAAAAACACCTCGTTGGTCGCCTCGCCAAGGTGGTGCTGAATCTGCAGCAACACCTGGGACGTCTTGTTTTGGCTGTCCGGCAGTGCATCGTGCTGGAGAATGCCCACCCGCAACCGGCGTCGCCGCATTCCGTGGACGCTCACGGTCCGGCTGCGCCCGGCCCCGCGCGAACCTAACAGACCCTCGGTTTCGAGCAGCCGCAGCGCGGCGCGGATCGTGTCGCGCGAGACATCCAGTTCCGCCGCCAAGCGCACCACGCCGGGCAGCACCCCGCGCCACCGTCCCGTTCGCAACCCCTCGCGCAGATGCTCGGCACTCATCTCGGCTGCTGACAATCGGCGCAGCGGCTGCATGGCAGCAAACTAGCCGGAAGATTCGGCCAGTTGCCCAGAAAATAAAAAAACTTTGTCATTGCTTGGGCGTCCCGGAAGCCATTGATTCCGCCGCCATCGGCGCAGCACTGGCCTGTTGTGCGCCACCCTGGCGAAACATGCCAGCCCAAGCCCAACCGTTCTACGAAAGCCACGCCATCCCATAAAACCAATCATCCGGGAACCCGCCGTTCTAACAAACGCGCAACCCCTAAAACCAAACCACCCAAGCAAACAAGCCCCATGCAACGATTCAGCATCCTCAAAAATCCACAACTGACCTTGCCGCGCCTCGCCCTCGCGGTGGCAGTGTGCGCCGCCGTGGCGTGCCCCGGCGCAGCACGAGCACAAAACCCGGTCCTCGACGGCCTCGCCTTGTGGTTGGATGCCAGTGCGTCGGACACGATGACGCTCACAGACAGCACCGTGACCGAGTGGCGCGACAAAAATGGCAGCGATGCCAAGGTCACGCTCCAAGGCGGCGCGCCCACCTTGCAGCCTTCGGGAATTGGCGGCGTTCCGACCGTCCATTTTGACAATACCTCATGGATGAACGACGGCGTGAACCACGCGGTGCCGGTTACCATCCTGTATGTGTCCCGCCAGAGCGGCGGATCTAACGGTCGGGTCCTCGGCGGGTATAACAACAACTGGAGCCTGGGATATAATGACGGCAACAATAATTATTATTATTTTGGTGGCAGTGAAGGCAATGGCTCCGGGTCGGACACCAGCGCACATTTGTATGCGGCGACGATCCCAGGCAGCGGTTCGACCACCACGGTCTATGCGAACGGAGCCGTGATCGGTACCCCTGGGGGAAATAACAGAGGACCCGACAACCTGGAGTTGAACGGCTGGAATTACGCCGGAAGTCCCGACCTAACCCCCTACTCCCTCTCTGACTGCGATATCTCGGAGGTGGTTGTTTACAATCGGATCCTGACGAGCGACGAGTTGAATGCTGTGGGCTACTATCTTGCGGACAAGTATAGTCTGACCACGGATTATACCCAGCCCGGCACCCAGGCCAACATCACCAGTTTCACGTTTCCCACCTACGGTCCGGCCACGATTACCGGCACCAACATCACCATGACCGTGCCTTATGGCACACCGGTGACGGCGATGGCCCCCACGTTCACCATGTCTGCCGGCGCCACCTGCGATCCAGCCAGCGGCACCACCCGTGATTTCAGCGGTTCAGAGCATTACATCGTCTATGCCGCTGACTACGCCACCTCCAACACTACTACCGACTACACCGTCACGGTGACCGTGGCACCGGCCCCTCCTGCCAGCTTGGGGGGCGTGGTTGCCGGCCTCGACTTGTGGCTGGATGCCAGTGCGTCGGACACGATGACGCTCACAGGCAGCACAGGCAGCACCGTGACCGAGTGGCGCGACAAAAATGGCAGCGATGCCAGGGTCACGCTGCAAGCCGGCGCGCCCACCTTGCAGCCTTTGGGAATTGGCGACGTTCCGACCGTCCATTTCGACAATACCTCATGGATGAACGACGGCGTGAACCACGCGGTGCCGGTTACCATCCTGTATGTGTCCCGCGAGAGCGGCGGATCTAACGGGCGGGTCCTCGGCGCGCAGAGCAACTGGAGCCTGGGATATAATGACGGCTCCAATAATTACTATTATTTTGGTGCCAGTGAAGGCAATGGCTCCGGGTCTGACACCAGCGCACATTTGTATGCGGCGACGATCCAAGACAGCGGTTTGACCACCACGGTCTATGCGAACGGCGCCGTGATCGGTACCCCTGCGGGAAATAACAGAGGACCCGACAACCTGGAGTTGAACGGCTGGGGCGGCGGAGGTTCCCTCTCTGACTGCGATATCTCGGAGGTGGTTGTTTACAACCGGATCCTGACGAGTGACGAGTTGAATTCGGTGGGCTACTATCTTGCGGTCAAGTATAGTCTGACCACGGATTATACCCAGCCCGGCACGCAGGCCACCTACGCCTCCTGGGCCGTCAAGAATGGCGTGACCGGCGAGCCCAACGGGGATTCGAATCATGACGGGGTGCAAAACGGCATCGCCTACTTCATGGATAACGCTGGCCTCATCACCAATCCGAGTCTGAACGTGGACAACAAGGTCACCTGGCCGATGAGCGCGACCTTCAGCGGCAGCTATGAGGTCCAAATCTCGACCGATCTCAGCGATTGGCAGCCAGCCGTCCCGCAGCCCACCCGTAATGGTGAGGGCAATCTGGAATACTCCCTGCCTTCCGGTGCGGTTGGAGGGAAGAACTTCGTCCGTCTGCTCGTGACGCCGACGCCATGAGGCGGGTCGTCCCTGAATAACTAACACCCAACCACGGGGCCGCCGCTTCAAAGCCGGTGGCCCCGCTTGGTGATGTGGCGGCGGTTTCCAACCGCCATGCCGGTGTCTCACGGGGCGCATGGCTGCCAGTGGCTTGCGCTGCCTGGGCCGCCGCCGCAAGCGCCCCCACCTCCCCCGAGTCACTTCCTATGATGAACCAGTCCCTGTACCGTGCCTTCACGCCGCCCCTGGCCCGCAGCAATGAGGCGCAAGAATCCCCGGATTGCGGCCGTATCGGCATGACTTGCTTTCATGCCACCGCAATCTTCACCTCTCCTCCCACCGACCACCAACCCCAAAGCATTCCTCAGCGCCAGCGCCTTGCTCGCTTGCTTCACTCCTCAATCCATCGCACACTCCACAGGACCCAATGCCATGATCCATCATCCTGGAAAGAATCAAACTATCATGAAAACACACACAGTTAGATCGCTCATTCTCGCCGCAGCCGCGCTCACCTTGGGTGGCGGGCTCATGGCAGCCACGCCCCAGGCTGGGGATGCCGGGCCACCGACGGTGGTGGGACGCTATATCCGGGTCATGCTCCCAGGCGCCAACCGCACCTTGTCGCTGGCGGAGGTGCAGGTTTTCAGCGGTGCCACCAATGTGGCATTGAACAAACGCAGCGTCCAGGACAGCACCTCCAATGGCGGCGGCGCCGGGCGGGCCGTGGATGGCAATACCGACGGCGACTGGGGCAAAAATTCGATCACCCACACGGCCGAAAACACCACCGATCCTCAGTGGGAGGTGGACCTCGGCAAGCCGACTCCCATTGACAAAATCGTCCTTTGGAACCGTACCGGTCACGAATCCCGTTTGGACGGCTGTCGGGTGCTCGTGCTCGACAACACTCGCAAAGTGGTCTGGGGGGCTTCTAGCGACAAGTGCGGCCCGGGGGCCACTCCCATGGTGATCAAAGACACGCCAACGTGTCCGTGGATTGGCACGGCGGTGGCCAAGTGTGTTGGCTCCACGCCGCCATCCAGCTCCGCAAGTAATGCAGAATCCCTGCGCCTCGCCATCAACGACTTGCTCTCCACCTTTGGCGCGCGCTATCCGCGCGGCGAAGAATTCCTCAAGCGGCTGGATGCCATCGAAACCGAGGTGGCAACGCCCGAAAACGCGAAATCCCTCGAGGATTTGCAGCGCGCTGCGCTGTTAGCCAACCCGCTGATGGCTTTCGACAAACTCCTCCTGATCAAGCGCGGCGCCGGCCAACTCGGGCTGCCGCAAAACTGGCAGGCCAACTGCGGCATCGGCAGCACCGGCTATGACAATGAGATCGCCGTGCTGTCCCCGGTGAATCCGCAGGGCAATCTAACCACCCTGATGAAGCCCACCAAATCGGAGTTCGTTGGCGACCTGAAGCTGGATTTCGGCGGCGACAAGATGCTCTTCTCGATGCCCGGCGGCAAAACCAACCGCTGGCAGGTATGGGAGATCAAGGCCGACGGCACCGGCCTGCGCCAGGTCACCCCCGATGACGAGCCCGACGTGGACAACTACGATCCCTGTTACCTGCCCAGCGGCCAGATCCTCTTCACCTCAAGCCGTGGCTTCGCCGGCGTGCCCTGCGTGGGCGGCGGCAACCAAGTGGCTAACCTCTGCAAAATGGACGCCGATGGATCTAACATCCGCCAGTTGTGCTTCGACCAGGACCAGAACTGGTGCCCCACCGTGCTTAACGATGGCACCGTGCTCTACACTCGCTGGGAATACTCTGATGCGCCCCATTACTTCACCCGCATCCTGTTCCGCATGAACCCGGACGGCTCGGGCCAGATGTCCTACTATGGCAGCAATTCGTATTGGCCCAACTCGTTCTTCTATGCCAAACCGGTGCCTAACCACCCGACCAAGTTGGTGTCGGTGATCTCCGGCCACCACGGCGTGCCGCGCATGGGCGAGTTGATCGTGTTCGACCCCGCCAAGGGCCGCTTCGAGGCCGACGGCGTGGTGCAACGCATCCCGGGCAACGGCCAGGAAGTCAAACCTGTGATCGGCGACGGCCTGGTCGACGGATCGTGGCCGAAGTTCCTCCATCCCTATCCGCTCAGCGACAAATACTTCCTGGTGTCCTGCAAACTCACGGAACAAGCGAAGTGGGGCATCTATCTGGTGGATGTGTTCGATAACATGACCCTCATCAAGGAACAGGACGGATATGTGCTGTTTGAGCCGATCCCGCTGCGCAAGACCACCCGCCCGCCGGTCATCCCCGACCGCATCAACCTGGCCAAAAAGGATGCCACGGTCTATCTGGCGGACATCTATCAGGGCCCCGGCCTCAAGGACGTGCCGCGCGGCACGGTCAAGAAAATGCGCCTCTACGAACCGCACTTCGGCTATCAGGGCATGGGCGGACATATCAATATCGGCATCGACGGCCCGTGGGACGTCCACCGCATCCTCGGCACCGTGCCCGTGGAAGCCGACGGCTCGGCCAGCTTCAAGGTGCCCGCCAACACCCCGGTCGCCGTCCAACCGTTAGATGCCGAGGGCAAGGCCATCCAGCTCATGCGCAGCTGGTATACCGCCATGCCGGGCGAGAGTTTCTCGTGCATCGGCTGCCACGACACCCAGAACACGATCCCGCCTAGCAAGGCGACCATTGCCAGCCAGCGCGCGGCTTCCGACATCACCCCGTGGTATGGCCCGGCGCGCGGGTTCAGCTTCAAGCGCGAGGTCCAGCCGGTGTTGGACAAGTTCTGTGTGGGTTGTCACAAGGAAGGCGCCCAGCCGGTCAACGGCCAGGCCGTGGCCGACTTCACCGCCAAGAAAGACAACGGCGAGCGCAACTTCACCAAGTCGTACATCGCGCTCCATCCGTTCGTGCGCCGACCCGGCCCGGAAAGCGACTATCACATGCTAAAACCGTTAGAATATCATGCCGACACCAGCGAGCTCGTGCAGATGCTCAAGCGCGGCCATTACAACGTGAAGCTCGACGCCGAGGCCTGGGACCGTATCGTCACCTGGATCGACCTCAACGTGCCCGACCACGGCACCTGGACCGAGCATGTCAATGGCGCGCGGCCCGTGATGCAGCGGCGCAGGGAGATGTTCGCGAAATACGCCAACCGCACCGACGATCAGGAAGCAATCCCTGAACCCGCTAGCAAAGAACCCATCCAGTATGTCGCACCCGCGCCGATGGCCGACCGCAAGCCGCAGGACCTGCGCGTGGCCGGCTGGCCGTTCGCCGCCGCCGAGGCCACCAAACGCCTGACCGCCGCCAGCCTGGCACCCACCCTGAAAATCGACCTGGCCGACGGCAAGGTGTTAGACCTGGCGCTGGTCCCCGCCGGCGAGTTCATCATGGGCGACGCCGCCGGCTCAACCGACGAAATGCCTGTTAGCAAGGTCAGGATCGACCAGCCGTTTTACATGGGCGCGATGGAAATCTCCAACGCCCAGTATGCGGCCTTCGACACCAAACATGACAGCGGCGTGATCAGCATGACCGGCAAGGATCAGGGCGAACGCGGCCATATCATCAACCAACCGAACCAACCCGTGGTGCGCGTCACCTGGAATGAAGCCATGGCCTTCTGCAAGTGGCTCTCACAGAAATCCGGCAGGAAGTTCACCCTGCCCACCGAGGCACAGTGGGAATGGGCCTGCCGCGCCGGCACCGAATCGCCATTCTTCTACGGCACCCGCGACACGGATTTCGCCAAGTTCGCCAATCTGGCCGACGCCTCGCTCGGCCAACTGGATCGCGGCGATGCGCCGCCATGGCATCCCCGGGACCGCCGCTTCAACGACGGCTGCGGCGTGACCGGCGAAGTCGGTCGTTACGAGCCGAATGCCTGGGGCCTGCGCAACATGATCGGCAACGCCGCCGAATGGACACTCAGCAACTATCAGCCATATCCCTACGCCGACACTGACGGCCGCAACGATTTGAAAGCCGATGTCATGAAGACCGTGCGCGGCGGCTCGTGGTATGACCGGCCGATTCATACAAGCTCTGCGGCGCGCCTGCCGTATCGCCCGTGGCAGGCGGTGTACAACGTCGGCTTCCGCGTCGTGATGTCCGCCGAAGGCCAGCCTAACATCACCGCCACTGGCGCGGGCCAGCCCGCAACAGCTGTTTCCACCCGGTGATAATCCTAGAAAGAACGCAATTGCATATATCAAAAGGCAATGGACTCACAATCACAGAGATGCTCGCGCTTCTGATTCTTGCGCAATGCGCCAGAAACGAAAGATAGCTATATTTGAAGAGGGGAACGGGCGGCCCGCCCGTTCTGTCAACTGTTGGCCATGGTCCAATCATTCACACACGGGCGAGCCGCCCGTGCCCCCCTTGACTCATTCGAACTAGCATATCAACAAACCAAGAGCTATCCCATGAAATCACCAATCGTCAAAACCCTGATGCTCGCGGCGCTCGCGCTGCCGGTCTTCGCCCAAGCTGCGGTTCCCAACCCTAACGGCATCCTGCGCAAGCCGATTCCGGATAAACTCATCGTACTCACTTTCGACGATGGCTGTGCCAGCGGCTATACGGTTGTTGCCCCGATCCTGAAGCCGCTGGGATTCAACGCCTCGTTCTATGTCTGCGACTTCGATTCGTTCAAGACACGCAAGGACTGGTATATGACCTGGCGGCAGATGATAGAGCTGGATCGCAAAGGCTTTGAAATCGGCAACCACACCGTGGGGCATGGGGGAAGCTTAAGCGCTTTCCAGGCGATGGAGGATGAGCTGTTTGCGAACGGCGGCCCCAGGATGACGACCGTCTGCTGGCCGCTCTATGGGGTCGCCTGGAACATCTGCCCGGATCTCTCCAAGAGTGGCTACACCTTTGGTCGGGGTGGCCATGAGCGTCCCTACCGGCCGACGGTGGATCATCCGTTTGATGTGCCGTCGTTTACGATCACGGATAGCCAACCGATCGAGGAGTTTGTTAAAAAGGCACAACAGGCCTGCCAGGGCCGGGTGGTCGTGTATTGTTTCCACGGCGTGCCCGACATGGAGCATGGGGCTGTTGGTGTTGAGCCTGCGACCTTCAAGGTGATGATGCGATATCTGAAGGACAACAACTACAAGGTCATCGCCATGCGCGACCTGGCCGAATATATCGATCCGGCAAAAGCCGCGAAGCTGCCGCCCCCGGCGAATGAGGTCAAAGCCGAAGAGCCCTTTCTGACCAACAAGGATGACAAGCCGTGTGGTGCGCTTGTCAAGGCCGCCCGGAGCAATGCTGAGCCTGAGAAAAACCCGCTGGTTCACAAGTCAAACGACAGGTTGATCACCGATGCTGCCGCCGTGAAGGCGATCAAGAGTGATAGACCAAACGTGTTTGCCTGGAACAAGGCGGAAGCCGGTAACTGGAGCGATGGAGCCAAATGGACGAACAATTTATCCAATGGGTCGGCGCCGGTTATGGCGGGCCAGCCGGACTATGTTCTCAATTTCAACAAGCCAGGGAAATATCATGTCACGCACGATCTTGATGAAGGATTTTTGCTCAACCAGCTTAACTTGGGTGTTGGCAATGGCAATGCTCTGACGCTGACCGGCAAAGGCCTCAAGTTCACCGGCACAACGCCGAGTATCAGTCAGAGTGCGGGGTTCACTTCTGACAAAATATCCGCGCCAATGAACCTGGCGGCTGATATTGCCGTGAATCTAATTGCTGGCGGTGGCCGTGTGGAGCTCGATGGCCTGATCTCAGGCAAAGGCGGTCTGGTCGACAATGGCGGCAACGGCAACGCCAGCGGCGACCTCAACGGCGGGCCCAACCAGCATTACAGCACCCTTTCTATCAACAATCCGTCAAACACCTACAGCGGTGGAACCATCATCAACGGCGGAACACTTCGCCTTGCCGCTAACAGCGCGCTGGGAACCGGTCCGGTAACGCTCAATGAAGGGGCAGGCTTTGCGCCGGGCCAGGGCAATGCCACCAATCGGTTGATCTTGAACGGAGGCACGATCGATGCCGGGAACATCGATTGGAATGCACCTATTACTTTGAATGGAAATACCCGCATCGCCGGGCATCAGGTGAATCTCAATCAGACAAGCGGCGGAATGACCGGGCCAGGCGGCTTTACCCAGATTGGCGTCTGGGGCGCGTTCGGACGGTCCAACGACGGCAACATCTATCTGTGGGGCACCAACACGTACACCGGTCCGACCATCGTTCAACAGGGTGCGCTTTTTGTTAAAAAGGTTACCGCCCTCTATCATGCGGATGGCACGCAATGGACTCCGGCGAAAATCAGTGTTCACCCCTCGGCAACACTGGTGCTCAGCGTCGGAGGCGCGGGCGAGTTTTCTGGAGCGCAGGTCGGCACATTGCTCGCTAATATTGCCACGGGCGTCAACAACAACGGCTTGTTGGCCGGTTCGGTGCTCTGTCTTGATACCTCCAACGCCAGGGAACCGGTCACGGTCCCGGCCAACATTGCGGATTCAAAGGGGCCCGGCGGCGGCGCGTTTCTCATCAGGAAATTCGGAGCGGGCACGCTGCAGCTTTCAGGCAGGAATACCTATACAGGCCAGACGATTCTTGAAAGCGGTGCGCTGAGCGTTACTTCCCTTAACAGTTTCACCAAAGGAAAAGGCAAGCCTAACAGCAGCTTGGGTTCACCGACAGATATTGAGTCCGGCGAAATTGTCATCGGGGAGGAAGGGAAGGATGGCGAGTGCGCCCTGATTTATACCGGCAGCGGCGAAATTTCCGACCGCGTGATGAATCTCGCAGGCAAGAAATCCACAGTGACCTTTGACCAATCCGGCAGCGGCCTGCTCAAGCTCACCAGTGATTTATTGATCTCCGGCTACGGCGCTGACAAGACCATCGCGCTCACCGGCGACACCGCCGGCAGCGGCGAACTCGCCGGCAATCTAGCGAATCCGTATGACCGCGCGGGCAAAGCGAGCACGGCCGTCATCAAATCCGGCGTGGGCACCTGGGTGCTTTCCGGGACCAACACTTACACCGGGCCGACAACGGTGAAGCAGGGCACGCTGTCAATTGCCAGCGCGAAAAGTCTTGGCGAGAAGACTGATGTGTATATTTCCGCAGGCGCGCTGCTTAGCCTCAACTTCAAAGGCGAGATGCGCATCGGCAAGCTCTATATCGATGGCAAGCTGCAACCCGTCTTTACGTATAGCGCGGCCAGCAATCCCGCGTATTTCAAGGGTCAAGGCATATTGAAAAATCAGTTATGAACAAAAACATATTTATCCGCCACCTCCGCAGGTCCCGCCAGATCCTCCTCGCCGCCCTCGCGCTGCCTGCCCTCGCCTGCGCCCAGCCCGCTGCCACGCCCGACCCTAACGGCGTGCTGCGCAAGCCGATCCCTGACAAGCTGATAGTTCTCACCTTCGACGATGGATGCGCCAGCGGTTATACCGTGGTGGCCCCGATCCTGAAGCCGTTGGGATTCAACGCCTCGTTCTATGTCTGTGATTTCGATTCGTTCAAGACACGCAAGGACTGGTACATGACCTGGCGGCAGATGAGCGAACTGGATCGCAGGGGCTTTGAAATCGGCAACCACACCGTGGGCCATGGCGGGGGGATGGATAATTACCTGGCCATGGAGGATGAGTTGTTTGCGAACAACGGTCCCAAAATGACGACCGTCTGCTGGCCGCTCTACGGAGTGGGCTGGAACATTTGTCCGGATCTCGCCAAGCGCGGCTATACCTTCGGTCGTGGTGGCCATGAGCGTCCCTACAGGCCGACGGTGGACAATCCCTTTGATGTGCCATCGTTTACGATCACGGACAGCCAGCCGATCGAGGAGTTCGTTAAAAAGGCGCAACAGGCCTGCCAGGGCCGGGTTGTCGTCTATTGTTTCCACGGCGTGCCCGACATGGAGCATGGATCTGTTGGTGTTGAGCCTGCGACCTTCAAGGTGATGATGCAGTATCTGAAGGACAACAACTACAAGGTCATCGCCATGCGCGACCTGGCCGAATATATCGATCCGGCAAAGGCCGCGAAGCTGCCGCCCCCGGCGAATGAGGTCAAAGCCGAAGAGCCCTTCCTGACCAACAAGGACGACAAACCATGCGGAGTGGTCGTCAAGGCCGTTAAGCCAAATCCCGAACCGGAGAAGAAGCCTGAGCCCGCCAAGGCGTCGCTCACCAAAGCCCCTGCCGTGAAGGCGATCAGCAGTGACAAGCCCAATGTGTTCACCTGGAGCAAGGCGGAGGCTGGCAGTTGGAGTGATGGCTCCAAATGGACGAACAATTTGTCTAACGAATCAGCACCGGTTGCGGCTGGACAGCCGGACTATGTTCTCAACTTCGACCAACCCGGGAAATATGATGTTACGCATGACATGGAGGAAGGGTTCCAGCTTAACCAGCTCAATCTGCGCGTGGGACAGGGGAACGCCCTGAAGTTGACTGGCAAAGGCATCAAGTTCACCGGCACAACACCGAGCATCAATCAGAATTCAATATTCACCGAAGACAGGATTAACTTGCCCATCAATCTAACGTCAGATGTCACGGTGAATTCGTTTGGTCTCAATTACTCACGACCTGCCGCCCGGCTAATCATCGCAGGCTTGATCTCCGGGACTGGCGGACTGATCGTCAACGACGGCGGACCTCTCTTCATTACCAATTCGTCCAACACATACAGCGGTGGAACCATCATCAACAGTGGCACGCTTCATATGGATGGCTGGTCGAATGGCAAACCGGGAACGCTGGGAACCGGGCCGGTGACCCTGAACGATGGGGCCTCCTTCTCGCCCTGTGGCGGCGTATGCACCAATCCCCTGATTTTGAACGGAGGCACGATCGAGGGCAACTTCACTTGGAATGGGCCAATTACGCTTAATGGGGTTACCGAAATAGCCGGGTTTAATTTGAATCTGAATAACCTCAGCGGTGGCATCAGCGGGCCGGGCGGGCTTACGGAGCTTGGTATTCAGGGCAACTTCGGCAGGAATAACTTTGGCACGGTGTACCTCTGGGGCGTCAATACCTACACCGGTCCCACCACGGTTCGTATGGCCAAGTTGTTCGTAAAGAAGGCCGCGTCTCTTTACAACGCTGACACCGCGCAATGGACCCCGGAGAAAATCAGCGTCCACCCCGGGGCTACGCTGGTGCTCAGTGCCGGCGGTGCGGGCGAGTTCACCGGAGAACAAATTGGAACGCTGCTCAAGAATCTTACCGCAACGGTCAAGAGCAACGGGTTGATGGCCGGTTCGATTTTGAGTCTGGATACCGCCAATCCTAACGATATTGTTACGGTTGCGGTCAACATCCCGGATTCAAAGGGGCCTGGCGGCGGCGCTTTCCTCATCAAGAAATGCGGGGCAGGGACCTTGCAGATGTCAGGCGAAAATACGTATACAGGTCAGACGATTCTTGAGAGCGGCGCGTTGAGTATTTCGTCATTCAACAGCTTCACCAAAGGCATGAATACGGCCAGCAGCAGCCTGGGATCGCCGCTGGACATTGAGTCCGGCGAGATTGTCATCGGCGAGGAGGGCAAGGAGGGTGAGGGCGCACTGATCTATACCGGCCCCGGCGAAACCTCCGACCGCGTGATGAATCTTGCGGGCAAGAAATCAACCGTCACCTTTGACCAATCAGGCACGGGCCTGCTCAAGCTCACCAGCACATTTGTGCTCTCAGGCTACGGCGCCGACAAGACGATCGTGCTCAAGGGGGATACCGCCGGCACAGGTGAGATCGCCGGCAACCTGTTTAATCCCCATGACCGCGCGGGCAAAGCGACCACTTCCCTCACCAAATCCGGCAAGGGCACATGGACGCTCTCCGGAGCTAACACTTACAGCGGCCCGACCAAGGTCATCAATGGCACGCTGTCGCTGACAAGTGCCCGTAGCCTGGGTGACAAGACCGGGATAGAGATTTCCGAGGGCGCGACGCTTGACTTGAATTTCAAGGGGCAAATGAAGGTTGGCAAGCTCAGTATCGGCGGCAAAGCGCAAGCCGCCGGCACCCATGACGCCACGGGCTTGCCCAAGGCCCTCAAGGGAACCGGCGTATTGGTCGTCGGACCCTAGGTGGAGTCTTCATGGAGGGGCGGGTTCCCCTAGCGTAATAACAGATAGGGACCAGCGGCCCCGCTGGTCCCAAACTACCCATGAGGGCGTAACAGTGATGAACCGTCCATACTCCGCGCCGATGCACCGCCCATGCGGGCGGACAAGTGGCTGGCCCGAGGCCGGTCCGCCCCTGCCTGCCTGCAGCAATGCGGTGCAAGAATCCCCGGCTTGCCTCCGTATGGGCTGGCTCTGACTTGATCAGAGCCACCCGAAAATATTCATGCGTCGCCGCACCACCCACCCATTCATGAACCAACAAGCACTCATGATCACCAGCATGTTGCTCGCCTGCATCACGCCTCAAACCTTCGCCCAGTATCCGGGTTGGCAGCATCAGGGTCTGCTTTCCATCCTGACAACCCCCGAAGGGGCGAACCTGCCGGCCACGGCCGCGGAAGAAAACTTCCCGCTGTTGATCCGCTTGAACCAGCGGACCTTTGACTTCAGCCAGGCCAAGCCCAATGGCGAGGACATCCGCTTCTCCGCCGCCGGCAAGCCGCTTGCCTATCAGATTGAGGATTGGGATGCGGCGCAAGGCCGTGCCAGCATCTGGGTGCGCATCCCGCTGATCAAGGGCAATGCTAGCCAGGAAATCAAATTGCACTGGGGCAAGCCCGATGCGGCGGGCGAGTCGAACGGCAAGGCGGTGTTCAATGAGTCCAACGGATTTGTCACCGTCATGCACCTGAACGATCCGAAGGATCCCAAGGATGAGGTCGGCACGCTGACCCCCACCAATCTGGGAGCGACTTCGTGCGACGGCATGATCGGCAAGGCCCTGAATTTCGTCTACGGCCGGCCCGGTGTGATTGGCGGCGAGAACATCACGAACTACCCGACCGGTAACAGCCCGTCGTCCACCGAACTGTGGTTCAAGGACAACAAGCTGCCGGGACCCTGGGGCAGCCGCTTTGTCTGCTGGGGCGTCGAAGGCAGTGGCAGCAAATTGCTCATCGGCGTGCTCAGTCCGCTGCATATCAGTTGCGGCGTCGAGTGCCCCGGCCCGGTTGCCTTGAACCAATGGTATCATGTCGTGCACACCTACGCGACGGATGGCAGCCAGAAGGCTTATGTCAATGGCCAGCTCGCAGCCTCGGCCAAGGGCATCATGGATTTCAAGAATCCCTGCCGCATGTTTGTCGGCAACTGGTACCGCAACTGGGAATCCGATTGTGACGTGGATGAAGTGCGGATCTCCAAGGTGACCCGCTCGGCCGACTGGATCCACTTGACCTATCAAAACCAGAACCCGCTGCAAACCCTGGTCGGCACCCTGCCGCAACCGGGCAATGAGTTTTCGGTTTCAACGGCCGCGGTCCAGGTGGATGAAGGGAAAAGCGCGAGCGTCACCGCCAAGGCCGGCGGTGCCCAAAAGCTGTATTGGATCGTCAAGCGCGACCGCACCGAGACCGTAATTGCGGTGGATCAGGATAGCTACACCATCGACGCCGGACGTGTGATGGTCGACACCTCGTATATTTTGCGGTTCAAGGCGGTGTATGCCGACGGGGTCAAGACCAAGGATATTCCCGTGACGGTGAAGGAGTCGATTCCCGAGCCGGTGTTCACCCTGAAAGCGCCCGCGAAGTGGAACGGCCGCGATGCGATCGAGGTGGTCCCGGAGATCACCAACCTAACAGCGATGAAAGCCAAGGGCGCGGGTGAATTGCATTATACCTGGACGGTCTCCGGTGGCGCGGTCATCAAGGAGGTTGCTCCTGATAGATTGCTGCTCAAGCGCTCGCAATTCAGCGGCCCGCTCACCGTGAAAGCGGTGATCCACAACGGTGGCGCCTCCCGCGAGGCGACGACGTCGCTGCAAGTGACCGAACCCAGAAGCGATCCGTGGATCCAGCGGACACCGGAAATGGACGAGAAGCCCGAGGACGGCCAGTTTTTCGCCAGGGATGACAAGAACGAAGGCACGCTTTATTACAACGGCACCCTCGACCAGCCTGCCGACTCGGTGTTCCTGAAAGTCTATGCGGACGACAAGTTGGTGAAAACCGAAACCGCCAAACCCACCGCGGAAAAATCCTATGCGCTCACCGCGAAACTCAAGCCCGGACTGATCAAGTACAAGGTCGAGTTCGGGACGAAATCCGGCACCACCGGGACCGTGCTGCAAACCGTCGCGAATTTGGTCTGCGGCGATGCGTTTTTGATAGACGGCCAATCCAACGCACTGGCCACCGATACCGGCGAGAAGTCGCCGCCAGAGACCAGCGAGTGGATCCGCAGTTATGGCAAACCGGAGGGCGACCCGAAGGGCCCGCGCAAGAACCTGTGGTGCAACCCGGTCTGGAAGGCCGAGAAAGGTGAAAAGGCGGAACTCGGATACTGGGGCATGGAACTCGCCAAACGCCTGGTGGCCAGCCAGAAGATCCCGATCTTCATCATCAATGGCGCGGCCGGTGGCACCCGCATCGACCAACACCAGCGCAATGAGGCCAAGCCCACCGACTTGACCACGATCTACGGACAGATGTTATGGCGCGTGCAGCAGGCCCGCTTGACCCACGGCATCCGCGGTCTGCTGTGGCACCAGGGAGAAAACAACCAGGGGATGGCGGGGCCCACCGGTGATCACGATTGGAAATCCTATCAGCAATACTTCGTGGACATGTCGGCCGCCTGGAAGCAGGATTTTCCCAACCTCCGGCACTACTATATCTTCCAGATCTGGCCGGGTGCCTGCGCCATGGGCGATGGCAACATGATTCGCGAGATGCAGCGGACTTTGCCGCGCTTGTATTCGAATATGGACGTCATGCCCACACTGGGCATCAAGCCGCCCGGAACCTGTCATTATCCATTGGCCGGCTGGGCGGAATTCGCCACCTTGATGCAGCCCCTCATCGAGCGCGACATCTATGGCAAAAAACCCGCTGAATCCATCACCGCACCCAATCTCAAGAAGGCAACCTATACCAGCGCGGCCAAGGACACAATCACCCTCGAGTTCGACCAAGCGGTGATCTGGCTGGATGCGCTGGCAAGCCAGTTCTGTCTGGACGGCGAGAAGGACAAGGTCGCCTCGGGTGGCGTGAAAGGCAAGGTGATCACACTCAAGCTGAAAACGCCCTCCACAGCCGGGAAGATCACCTATCCAGGTCCTAACTGGAACCAGAACGATTTGATCTTCGGCACCAATGGCATCACCGCCCTCACATTCTGCGACGTGCCGCTGGAGCCCGCGAAAGCGCTCCGCTAATCGCACCCCACCCCACCCGTGCCGCATGATACCCCGCCGTTCCGCCATCCGCCGTCACCTGATCCGCCCGCTCAGCGTGAAATCATGTGACATTTTCGGATGGGGCTGTATTGTAAGCTTCTTCGTCCGTAAATGCGGTTAGTAATTGGGGTCAGAGCTGAATGACGTTAACTTAAGGGTCATTTGGGACGGTTTCTGTGGCCGCGAATGCAATGTCCTCCTAAAGGAGGGACTACGTACCCTTGGGTTCATTGCTTCTTGGTGAGGTATGGTGTCCCGCCTTCAGGCGGACTCTTAAGTTAGCGCCATTCGGGTCAGAGCTCACGGAATCACAATGACTGAACCGCGCATGAATTGTTGCGGGCCGAATTGATGTCGCATGGAAATGCCTAATTGTCGTCGGGTGATTTTGGAGGGAATTGCCTCCGGCAATCAATGCACGAAGAGCTGTCAGCAAAACGGGTTGCTAACAGCGACTCCTTGGATGATCTGGCGGGCGGTGAGACCTTCAGACAGGAGTTCGGCGCAATTGGCGGCGGAGGCGCTGGCCACGATGAGTCCATCCCAGAACGAGATGCGATTGAGAATGGAGCAATCGACCCCTTCCTCGATGATCGCGGGAGTGACTTGAACGATGTCGAAAACACGGAAGGCCCGTAGCTGCTCGCGGGCCTGGATGGGTTCGATTCCGAGTTTGCGCGTAGCCGCCGAGTAAAATTCCTGGAGCACCTGGGTGGAGATGACGCCGGTTCTCTCCTTGGCATGCCGGGCGATGAGCCCAAGGGCGATGGCTTGTTTGGCCGGATCCGCGCGATCCACCGAGTAGATCAGAACGTTGGTATCAAGAAAACTTCGTCGGGCCATGGCTCAGTGGCGGTAAAGTTCTTCCCGGGAAATCTTGATGCCTTTGGAGTCGCCCGACGATTGCCTGAGGCGCTCGACCATGGCATCGACCGCCGCGTCAGGGCTGGAAATGGCGTCGTTCAAAAGATTGCGAACCAGGGCGTTGAGACTGGTGCCGCGCGCTTGGGCGTAACTGCGACCCCGTTTGAGGAGTTCTTTGTCGATGGAAAGCGTCAGATTTGCCATGCGCACAGGCCGTGTGTGCACAGGCGACTTGTCAATTCCGGTTTTCAGGATTTTTTCGATACGCAGGTCCCACGCATCCAGGAAACCGCTTGCCCGGGAAATCGGGGTCAGTGTGCCTTTCTTGACGCCAACCGTGGGGTTGAAACCCACGGCTACCATCACAAGGTCGCGGAGCGACCAATAAGTTGGAACCAAGCCATTGGCATAATGACCACCGAACCAGCTTTCGGGGCTGAAAACATTCCGTATATCCAGCGGGGTTTCTGATTGGTGAGAACGAGGGGCTGGGCGGGCTCGTCCTGCACGTTGTGACGCCAGTGCGGCTGCATGATCACGGAGTTGACCTGCTAGAGATCGACGGTCTTGGTTTGGTCGCGGGCTCTCATCCCTTGAGGTGCCTGGAATTGCTTCCCAGCCAGGAGGCGTATTGCTCCTGGGTGATTGCGGAAAAAATTGTTGTGCTTGGGGAACTGGGGATGCAATCATGGCGCTCTGGCTTGAGCCCGGCTGAATGTCTGGTTCGCCCGGACCGCGGACAATGCGCAACCGGTTTCTGCCAATACCACCAACAAATAAAATGATGCAAAGACCACTGTTGATCATGTTAGGAATGTGTTCGCTGGCCGGAATGGCGCGGGCGGACGTGGCCGCCTGGAATCCCGACACCCGGATGCTGGCCTTCACCGGGCCGGAGGGCATGCCGTGGCTGGTCGAGGGTGCCGCGCAAATCAAGCTCACCGGCGGGCGGGTGGTTTCCACCCGCGACCCGCGCTTCAAGGTCACGGTGGCCCAGGCCCATGACCGGCAGGTTCTAACGGGAGTCGATGCGGAAAAGTCCCTCGACTGGGAGATGGTGATCACCGCGCTCGATCCATGGTCGGTCCGTCTGGACTTGACGGTGTTCAATCGCGGCGCGCAGCCATTGAAGCTTGATCAGATCGACCTGCTGACGGGAAAACTCACCGGAAAAGTTGAGCCGGCGAAGAACCGCGGGCTGGTGAGCGGACTGCATTCGTGGGATGGCGGCAAGATGACCCGCCTGGCGCCGGGATCGAAGCTCGAGAGTTACTACACGCTGGCGCTCCAGAGCCCGCCGCTGGCGGCGGGTTATCTGGCAGGAAAACACAACCTCGACCGATTCCTGTTAGCCCAGGGTTCGGCGGGCCTCGAACTCACGGCCTATGGGGAATGCAACCAGTGCGTGTTGCCGGCCGGGGCCGCGCGCGTGGTCGATCCGCTCTTTCTATCAGGCGGCGGCCATCCGCTGCGCCAGATGGAGGTTTTCGCCGATCTGGCGGCCCGCGAGAACAACGTGCAACTCTGGCCGGAAAACTTCGCCACCTGGTGCAGTTGGTATGCCGGCTGGATGCGCCAGGAGTCGCTCTACGAATTCAAGGACGGCTTGCAGCATGGGGTGGAAACCAACATCCCGCTTGTTGCGAAAAGCCTGGGCACGCGCGGGACACCCACGATGCGGGTCGTGGATGACAGCAACGAAATGCCCTATGGCGATTGGGACAACCGCACGCTGGCCGTTGCGCAGGGCTTCCAACGCTTAGCCAGGAAAATCAATGGCGCCGGGATCACGGCGGGCGTGTGGTATCCGCCGTTCTGGGTTTCCTCCGGATCGCGCCTCTTCCAGGAACACCCTGAACTGTTATGCCGGAATGACAACGGCCAGGTCGCGGTCGGCAGTAACGCCCTGATCCCGGAGGCCATGTACGGCAACCACCTCGCGTTTCTTGACGCGTCCAATCCGGCCGCCGCGGCCCAACTGGAAGCCACCGCCCGCGCCTGGCGGGATCGCGGTTTCCGTTATGTCATGACCGACTTCATGTATTGGGGCGCCTGGCAGCAGCAACGCTTCGATCCCACCCTGACCGCCGTAGAAACCTATAACCGCGGACTGCAAGCCATGCGTCGCGGCTACGGGAAAGATAGTTATTGGCTCCACTGCGGAGCCTTGCTCGGCCCGGCCATGGGCCTCAGCGATGGAATGCGCATCAGCGGCGACTCCCACGGCGACGGCATCTTTTCCTATGAAGCGGCCGCCTCCCGCTGGTTTTACAATTGGCGGGTCTGGCTCAACGATCCCGACGCGATCATCTGCCGCCGCTACGGCGAGGCCAAGGGTGTGGAGTGGAGCCGCGCCTGGATGTCATGGATGGCGCTCGCGGGCAATGTCCTGACTTATGGCGATACCTTGGACGATCTGCCGGCGGAATACCTTGAACTCTATCAGCGGGTGTTGCCGCCCTTGCCGGTGGCCGGCCGCCCGCTCGATTTGTGGGAGAACGATCCCTATCTGTTATGGGGCATGGATCCCGGCATCGCCGACGGTCCTTACACGCTGTTCGGCGTCTTCGAGTTCCAGGGGCAGCGCCCGGGACAGCAAATCGTACTCAATCTCGACGAGATCGCCGCCCGCAGCCGCAGTTGGGATCAATCTCCGTTAGAATCGCCGGCCGCCTGGCTGTTGTGGGACTTCTGGCAGCAGCGCCTGACCCGGGTTGACGGCCCTTCGCTAACAATCCAGGTGCCGGCGAAATCGTGCGGCGTCTTTGCCTTGCGCCCCGATCTCGGCCGGCCGCAGTTGCTAGGAACCAGCGGTCATTTCAGCCAGGGGACCCTGGAAACACGCAACCTCAAATGGGATGCGCCCGCGGGAATTCTCAGTGGAAAAGTCCGCGGCAATGGCGGGGACCCGACCACCTTGTTCTTCCATCTGCCCGCCGCCATGGAGTGCACCGCCGCGGCCGTGGATTACAGCCCGGTGTCGCCCAGAATCATCGCGCCCAACGTGCTGGCACTCGCGGTTCCCGCCGCGCGCGACGAACCTGTTAGCTTCGAACTGCGTTTTACCGGCACGCCCGGCAAACCCGCCACCCGCCCGTTCGCCGCCGGACCGGTGGGCGAAGTGAAGAAGTGAGCGCTACCCTTCTGAGATCAATGCCGAGCAGTGGTCATGCCCGGCAGCCATCGCAGCGCTGCGGTATTTCCACGAACTGAGCTGTTAGCATGAATGGATCATGCGGGCCGCTCGATCTGCGTTTGGAGCGGCAACGGAAGCTCCGCCCAAAGTTCGGGATGGGATTCCACCAAGCGTGAGATATCTCCCAAATCCTTGATGCGTTTGCTCTGCCTTCGATCCGTAGCGTTCCAAGCCTTGATTTTCCCTGCGAGGGTATCGCGTAACGAAGCCACCCTCAGCAAGATCCCATGAACGTCAGCGGCAACCCCGCGCGAGGCGAAATCCTGATAGAAATCCTCGGTGCTGAGTTGGAGACTCAGCCGGGAGTTTCCTTGGAAATTCACCGACCAATCGAACCGGGTGGCGGTAAATCCCTCGCCCTGCAGAATGCCGATGGTTTTTTCAATCGCTTCGGTGGCAACCACGAAATCCACGTCCTGTGTCACCATCGGTTCGTCCGCCCAGTGATTGACCGCCACTCCACCAATCGCACACCACTGGATATCCGCTCTTTCGAGGCAATGAATCAGACGCATGACATCGTCCGTGCCACCTGAAGTTTGCCAGTCGTAAAAGCGCTTTGCCGTCATGGGCTGATTGAATCAAGCGGTCCGGTCCATGACGAGTGTTTTTCAGCGAAGAATTTGTAGTGGGCGAGGGCCGGAGCCGTTCGGGAACAAGCGTCTCAATCACCGCCGAGGACTTGCACTTTGCCGCTCCGTTTCACTTTTCCAGGACGTTCAAAAACCTGATGGGAATCGCACCATCGCACTTCGCCCGTCTGCACGACCGGTAGGCGGAAACTTTTTTGGTGGCGTTCACGAGGGGAGGGGATTAGTTTTCCGGCAAGGGTAACTCCATGGTGGATACACCTGCGACTTTTCGAGCCACTCAAACCCATCTTTATGCGAGCGCAAATTTGCCGTCTGTCCGTGCGTGCCGTGACGGCGTGCCTCCTGTTTCTTCCCAGCTGGCTCCATGCCTATTCCCCGAATCCGGATCTCACCATGGCGGGTGCCATCGCCGCGCTCAAAACCGACCCGAACAGCTCCCCGCTGTACGCCGAGACCTACAATCTCGGGGCCACAGGGTTGCGCGGCTGGATTTACATCGACCGCAACAACATGGGCGCGGAAGGGCTCATCACCGCCCAGAGCCGGCAGATTTTGGTCAAGGTGGCGAGCGCACCAGCAAGCGCCGTGCTGGCCGTTGACGACGTGATTCTCGGCGCGATGGCGGGCAGCAGCGGTACCGTGCCGCTCTTTACCAGTGATTGCCGCAAGGCTTTTGGCGTCGCGATCGGCGAGGCCGAGAAAACGGGGGCCGGCACCCTGAGAGTCAAACGCTGGCGCGCGGGCACCACCACCGATGAGAATATTCCCATCGCCATCATGGGCGATTACTCGGCCACTGCTCCTTACGGCGATTGCCCGAAATCCGCAGCCATCCTCGCCGCCGCCATCACCAAACTCAATGCGGAATCCCTCTCTAACGGTTGGACCGGAGCGGCCGGCGGCCTGGCCTTGCTGGCCGCCGTGAAGCCAGGGGATGCGAATTACGCCGCGGTGCAGACCAAGTTGCAGAACTTCGCCCACGGGCTGGCACCGTCGAATCTTTCTCTAACAGGTTGTGACACCTGGAACTGGGGCTACATCGGCGTGTTTCTCAGCGAGTATTACCTGCGCAGTGTCGCCGACGGCGCCCCGGACGCCACCGTGCTCCACGGGATCAATGAATACACCGTGGCCCTGGCCAAAGGTCAGAGCAAATACGGCACCTTCGGCCATGGCGGCGCCGAAAAGCACGCCGATGGCAGTTTGCACGGCTCGATCTCCTGGTACGGCCCGGTGAACTCGGCCGGCCTGATCGCCAATCTCGCCATCGTGCTGGGCAAGAAAGCCTTGCTGGCGGGCGGGATGCCGATTGACCCGGAAATCGATCC
>Ga0268284_1000616_pt1 | contig 22536 bp, 18 predicted proteins | sample saktaG_14_FD_190137 | JGI IMG/M metagenome (GOLD analysis project Ga0268284, IMG submission 190137) | Saline water microbial communities from Sakinaw Lake, British Columbia, Canada - sak_2013_06_06_40m | ecosystem: Environmental > Aquatic > Non-marine Saline and Alkaline > Saline ...
ATTTCTCTTCATAGTGTTGGTTGGTTTCAAACGTTTGTTCAAAAACAGACGGTGTCGGAACACCGTCCGATCAACCAGCACTACTTCACTCTAACACTTTAACGGAAAAAAATCCGCCGCCTTCGCGGATCCACCGCCATTTGAGGCACTTGTTGGAGATCTTAGGGGAGTCTATTCACGGCGCCTTAATATCCAGCAACGCTTTGTCTATCAAGTATACGAGGAGGAACGGATAGTCAAAATCATTAGACTATGGACGCACTATGAATAAACGCCCAACAAGACATGGCTGGGCAACCGGCGTATAAAGCCTCCAAATTGAATTCAACCTTGCATCCCGCCGCGGATGTGCTCTATCGTTCGCGAATCAACAAATTCGCACATATCACATGAACGTCAATCAAATCAATGCGTATCTCGAAAGTGCGCGCGAGATCATTGGAAAAAGATCGCGGGAAGAGATCGAATATGACGATGCTGTGGTCGCACATCTCAGCACCGGGATGGATATAAAGAGGGCCATCGCGGGCGCGAACCAGAAATATCCGAGCGAAGCGTTAAGGCCGAATGCGGGGCACTGGGGCGATTTGGCGGCCCGCTACCAGTATATTACTGAGCACAAGGCTATCCTCACGAGACTGGGCATCAAGGAATGAAGAGCGAACAAGACGCCAGTAGCTTCTCAACCACTCCACAAACCAATCACGCTTCTGCCATCGCTCTAACGACCAATCAGGAATCGCAGAAAAGACGTATCTGGACTATGCTGCGGACGGTGTGACTACTGGCCGCGCAGCGTTTCGAGGTAAGCTTCCAGCGCGCTGGCGCAGGTGCGGCGGGTGCTTTCATCCGGGGTGCCTTGCGTGGTGACGCTGAAACCGGCAAAGACCGCAACCAGAAAGGCGGCTTCCACCGCCGGGGCAATCGACCGGTGGATCCAGCCGCCGGACTTGCCGCGTTCTAACAACCCGGCGATGGCGGCCCGCCATCCCGCGAAGATGGCCTCCAACGCCGCGCCAAGCACCGCATCCGCCGCCGCCATTTCCGCAGTTAGGGAAACCAGCGCGGACGTGGCGTCACCGGGCTGGAGTTCCAGGCAGCGCGTGCGGCAGTGTGTCCGCAACGCGTCGAGCGAGCCAAGCCCTTGAAGCGGCGTCATCCAGAGCGCCGCCATCGCCGCTGCCAGATGTTCGCCTATCCATCCCGCCGCCAGCGTGCGCTTGTCCGGAAAGTGATGAAACAAGGCCCCTTTGGTCAGATCCGCCCGCGCCACAATCGCGCCCAGCCCGGTTCCCGCATACCCATGCCTGGAAAATTCCACCCCGGCCGCCTCCAAGATCCCCTGCCGGGTTAGCACCGGCTGTTTCTTGCGTTGCTTCATGGCCGGGTTCATACCAACTCAACGGTATGGCTTCAAGCAACGATTGCCGGCGATTTCACGGGCGGCGCGCATTCGCGTCAACTTAAGGTGCGGATGATGGATATAGCTTGTTGGCTATGGGCTAGACGGAATTTTCACAAGGGTCCGCAAATGCTCCGCAGATGCCATAAGGAGTAGGGACGTCTCGTCCCGTATTCAATGGAGGACGAGACGTCCTCCCTCCTTAAGTTGACGCGAATGGGGTGGCGCGTGGCTTCAATAGCCGCTGGCGAGGCGCGAAACCAGGGCTTCTGCAGCCCGTTCGAGGGCATCCGGCAGGGCATTGTTTCTAGCGGTCTCGAGGTTGGGGGCGACGTAAAACTGGCTGGTGCCCGAGGACTTGCCGGAGGCGAGGATCTTGGTTGGATTTTTTGCGTCGCGCAGGGTCCAGTGGATGCTCACCGTATTGGCGAGTTCCTCCGGACGCAGGGTGTTCGTGCGGGTGCTGCGGATAGCGGTGTAATTGATGCTGTCGAGCTTGCCTTCGAGGATGGCATCCGCTTGGTCCACCCGGGCGATGCGATAGGTGCCGTCCTGCACGAAGGCATTGACCACTGCGGAGGTGGCGATCGCCTCGGCCCGTGGGTGTTGCGAATCACTGGCGAACATCGGCACGGCGATGGATTTCACCTGCGCCAGCGATGCGGGTTTGATCCCCCCGAGTTGATAGCCCGCGCAGGCGGCCAAGCACAACACCGGGGCAAGCATGACGAGTTTTTTCATCGGCAGGATCATTCCCCGAGTTCCTTGAGACGGGCTTTGGCGGCGGCGTGCAGGGACCCCGAGCCCGAGTGCGCGATGATGTCACGATAGTAAACCTTGGCGGATTCCGGTTTGCCGGTCTTCAGGTAATACTCCGCGATGTCGAATGAGCGCTGCAGGTCGCGGCTGTCGAGGCTTCCCAGCATCTTGTGGGCCTCGGCATTGCGGGAGTGCCCTGGATACTGAATGAGGTAGTCGTTGAAGGCCTCGCGCGCGAGATCGACGTTGGCCTGGTTTTGATTCCCGCGGTCGGCATCCTCCATCAGGATGAGCCCCACCCGGAACAGCGCCTCGGGCGCCTCGGCACTCTCCGGTTGTTCGCGCACGAGTTGGCGGAATGCCGCGATCGCTTCCTTCGCCTTGCGTTTCACCTGATAGAGCTCGCCCATGGTGAACTGCGCCTTGGCCGCGGTGGGGGACTTCGGCGCGTGGTCGCGGACCTTGCCGAGCATGGCGACGGTTTTTTCGAGCGAGAGCTTGGATTTTATTCCCAGGAAACTGGACTTGATGTCGCCGTCGGCCGCCGCTTGGGCCATGGCTGCCTGGCGGCTGAGGGCCGTGGTATAGAGACTACTGTTTGGGAAGCGTTCGAGGTATTTGTCGTAAGCATCAAAAGCCTTCTCGATCTTGCCTTGTTGTTCCAGCAATTGGGCTTGGCGGAAGCGCGCCTGGGCGGCCGACGGGGCGAACGGATAACGCGTCGCCGTTTGATCATAAAGTTTGATCGCAGCGTCGGTTTTCCCGGCGTCGTCCGCCTGTTTTGCTTTCTGATAGATCGCCTCGCCCTCGCCGGCTGCGCTCTGGGTGTTACCCGCGAGCATGGGCGCGTCGGAATCCGCACCGCAGGAAACGAGGAAAAGCGTGGCAACTGACAGGCCGGCGGCAGCGATGAACCAATGGGGCATGTGAAGAAGCATAGGAAGACAGCGGCGCAGGGAAAGCCCAAAAAACGGGATCCTGCCGTTTCACTGGCCGAGCTCGGTGGCCCGGCGGGTGGCGGCACTGACCGCTTCGATCAACGCGCAGCGAAGTCCGTGGCGTTCGAGTTCGGCCAATCCGGCGATGCAGGTGCCACCCGGCGAGGCCACTCTATCCTTGAGCACGGCGGGATGCTCGCCGGTTTCAAGCACCATCGTCGCGGCACCCAACACGGTTTGGGCGGCCAGCAGAATGGCATCTGCCCGCGAAAAGCCCGCACGCACCCCGCCATCCGCGAGGGCTTCAATCACCATATAGACATAGGCCGGGCCGCTGCCGGAGAGGCCGGTGACCGCATCCATCAAGCGCTCGGGCACTTCGACGGCCAGTCCCACCGCACCCAGCAACAAGCGGGCGGTTGCCGCATCTTCTTGGGTGGCGCGGGTTCCAAGACAATATCCGGCGGCACCCCGGCCGACCAATGCGGGCGTGTTTGGCATCGCGCGGATGACCCGGATGGGTTCGGAAGCCGCCGCCTCCAGCGCTGAAACCGTGATCCCCGCGGCGATTGAAATGATCAGTATGGGTTTACCGGCGCATGTGACGGCGGCATCACGCAAGGCCGTCTGGACGTCGAGCGGCTTGGTGCACAGCAGAATCACGTCACAATCCGCCAAAGCGGAGATGTCGGAGAGCGCCCGGGACCCCGTGGCTTTGCTGAAACGATCACGCGCGACCTGCCAGGGATCCACGCCGGTCACCTCCGCGGCGGCAACCACGCCGGCACGAATCGCGCCCTCCACCAATGCCGTTCCCATAATTCCGCAACCGATGACTCCGATCTGCATGGCCAATGGCGTAGCGGGTCCGGGCGGATCTTGCCAGCGTCATTTTACTTGGATGCCGGGCGGAACATGTCCATGGTTCCGTGCATGAGAAATCGCTGGATTGCGGCATTGCTGGCGGGTGGCATCACGGCGGCAGCGGTGCGGGCCGCGCCTACGGCTGCCACCGTGCCGGTTGCCGCCCCTCCGGATGTGGAGGCCGCCATCCCCGCCCCGGTGAAGGCCCTCGGGAAACCTGCCATGATGAACTTCCCTGGTGGCATCCAGATGGCGGTCAGCGCCGCCACGGAAGAAGTCCAGGCGCACGTCAACCAAGGTTTGAATCACCTCCATGGCGGCTGGGAGTTCGAAGCCAGCCGCCATTTCGCCGCGGCCATGAGAGAGGACCCGGAATGCCTGCTCGCCCACTGGGGCATGGTCATGTCCCTGCTCAATCCGTCTCCCGAAACCGGACTGGCGCGCAACGCGGCCACGGATCGAATGCTGGATCTCGTTGATCAAGGGAAGGGCACCGAACTGGAACGTGGCTATGCATACGGCCTGATCAAATACATCCAGGAGGGACCGGCCGGAGGCGCGGCAGCCTTCCGCAAAATCGCCAGGAATTTTCCCAACGACCTGCAAGCGGGCGTGTTCGCGGCGCTGTTCACCCGCGGCGGTTACGACGCCTCGGGGGATGCGACGCCCGATCAGGAAACCGCGGAAAAAAGCCTGCTCGAGCTGATGAAAAAGTTCCCGCAGAGCCCGGTGCCTCTCAACTCCCTGCTCGTCATCCGTGCCGAAGGCCCGGACCTGACCGGCTCGCTCGAACTGGCCCGCAAACTCTCCCGAATGGTGCCGGATTACGCGCCCCACCTTCATCTGTTAGGACACTATCAATGGCGCTGCGGCAATCACCGTGAAGCCGCCTCCGCCTTCAGTCTCGCGTCCACGTTGTTCCAACACTGGATGAAGGACAACAAGGCCACCGTCGCCGATTGTCCGGAATGGGTCAAGGCGGAGTGCTACCACGTTGTGGCGCACCTTTCCTCAGGAGACTTCGAGACCGCCTACGCCGCGGCCCGCCAAATCGCTGCGACTCCGCTGCCGGCGGACCGCCCGTCCTCGCCCGGCAGCCGTTTCCTGCTGTGGGAAGCGAAAACCCTGCCGACCCGGATTCTGCTCCAACGTGGCCTGCGCGGCAACGCCAGCGAAGCCGCCCGCTCACTGCCCAAACCGAATGAGGTGAAAGCATTCCGCAACCATTCCCTCGCCTACTGGTGGATCGACGGCCTGCGTATTGCCCTCGAAGCCAATCGCTTGTTGGACGCGGGTGACCTTGCCGGAGCCCGGGATGTCGTCGCCGCGCTCACCCAACACGGGGAATCCATGGCGAATACCCAGACGGCGGCGGCAGCCAGCGGCGAGCGTTCCTCATGGCTTCGGGGATTCCGCGCCCTTGAGATCCTCGCCAGCGATGTGCGGGGCCGCCTCGCCATGGCCAGCGCCAAGGAAAAACAAGGAACCGCCTACAACTGGTTCAGCTCCGCCGAGGAACACCAACGCCCCGCGTCGATGCTCATGCCGCCCGTGCTTCTCACTCCCATGGCCGCTCGTCTCGGCGACTACTTCCTTGCCACCAAAATGCCAGCGGAGGCCATCGCGGCCTACCTACGCGCACTCACGGCTTTCCCCAATGACTTGAATTCCCTCGGCGGCTTGAAACGCGCCTACGAAGCTGCGGAAAAACCCGCGGAAGCCGCCGCAATCACCCAAAAAATCGCCGACCTCAAGGCCAAGTGAAGTCACGGGTATTGAACTCATCAGTCCCCCGGTCCCAGCACAACTTTCCCGCGCCCCCAACTTGGCACTTGGAAACACGCCGCCATTTCCCGACGCTGTGCGCATGTCGCACAGTCACATGGATGTCCGCTATGTCGCCAATCTCGCCCGCCTCGAGCTCTGCGATGCGGAAGTGGCCACCTTCCAGCCCCAGTTAGAGGCGATCCTCCGCCACGCCGAGGCGCTTGCCAAACTGGATGTCACCGGCATCGAACCCACCGCCCACCCGGTGCCCGTCTTCGACCGGATGCGGCCCGACCTTCCCCACCAGAGCCTCACGCCAGCCGCCGTGCTGCAAAACGCCCCCGACCATGCCCAAGGGCAAATCCGCGTGCCCAAAGTGGTCACCGACGCGTGATGGTAAAAGCTGAAATACTGAAACGCTGAAAAGCTGAAAAAAATCCATACTCCAGGCTTGTCTTCAATTCAGCGTTTCAGCATTCAAGGATTTCAGTTCCTAATCGTTTCAGCATTTCAGCATTTCAGCGTTTCAGCATTTCAGCATTTCAGCATTTCAGCGTTTCAGCATTTCAGCATTTCAGCATTTCAGCGTTTCAGCATTTCAGCATTTCAGCATTTCAGCATTTCAGCGTTTCAGCATTTCAGCATTTCAGCATTTCAGCATTTCAGCATTTCAGCATTTATTCATATGACCCTCGCATCGCTCCGCCGACAACTCCACGCGGGTGAAACCACCCCCGCCGACATTCTCCGGCAGGTGGCGGGAGAAATCGCCGCCCGCGATTCCCTAACTGGTGCCTATCTGTCATACGACCTCGAGGCCGCGCTCGCCGAGGCGGCGCGGGTGGATCTAACATTGCCGCTCGGTGGCATCCCCATCGCCATCAAGGACAACATGAACGTGCTCGGCCAGCCCTGCACCTGCGGCTCGAAGATGCTCGCGCAAAACTACAAGTCCCCTTACGACGCCACGGTCATCCGCAATCTCCGCGCCGCCGGCGCCATCCCGTTCGGGCGCATGAACCAGGACGAATTCGCGATGGGATCCTCCACCGAAAACTCCGCCCTCCAGGTCACCCGCAACCCGCATGATCCCGAACGCATCCCCGGCGGTTCCTCCGGCGGTTCCGCCGCCGCCGTGGCTGACGGCACCGCCATCGCCGCGCTCGGCTCGGACACCGGCGGCTCGGTCCGCCAACCCGCGTCTCATTGTGGCGTGGTCGGACTGAAACCTTCCTACGGCCGCGTTTCCCGCTATGGCCTGGTCGCCTTCGCCTCGTCGCTCGATCAAATCGGACCGCTCACCCAAACCGTGGAGGATGCCGCGCTCGTGCTCCAGGCCATCGCCGGCTATGACCCGCTCGATTCCACCTGCCTCGATGTGCCGGTGCCGGATTATCTAACATCCCTGCATGACGGCGTGCAAGGCCTGAAACTCGGCGTGCCGGAGGAATACTTCGCCGAGGGCATCGATCCGGGTGTGCGCCGAGTGGTCGAGGCCGCCATCCAAAAACTCGCCGCCCAGGGCGCGGAAATCGTGAGCATTTCCCTGCCATACACCGAACACGCGGTGGCCACTTACTATGTGATCGCTCCGGCGGAAGCGTCCTCGAATCTCGCGCGCTTTGACGGCATCCGCTACGGCCACCGCGCCGCCAACCCCACTGCCATCCTCGATCTTTACAAAAAATCCCGCGCCGAAGGCTTCGGCCCGGAAGTAAAACGCCGCATCATCCTCGGCACCTATGTGTTATCCTCCGGTTACTACGACGCCTACTACGGCCGCGCCCAGAAAGTGCGCACCCTGATCCGCCGCGATTTCGAAACCGCCTTCCAACAGGTCGATGCCATCCTCTCGCCCGTCGCCCCCACACCCGCTAGGAAAATCGGCGCCTTCGCCAACGACCCGCTCCACGAATATCTATCGGATATTTTCACGCTCTCCGCCAACCTCGCCGGCATCCCCGGCATCTCCGTGCCCTGCGGCACCACCGACTTCGACGGCGGCGTAAACCTCCCGGTCGGCCTGCAGATCCTCGGCCCCCATCTCGGCGAAGCCAAACTCCTCCAAATCGCCCAGGCGGCGGAGGGCTGAGATGGTTCGGGAAAAAAACCCGAACTCTTCCAATGTGGCTGTCGCGTCCCGCGGCAGGCCGTGATGGCGGCGTCCCGCCGCCATACCCATGCAACCAACATTCCGGGTAGACACCGACTTGCTCCCCCGCCCTATTGCGCTTGCTCCCGTCCCCGTTCTTGGTTACGAAATCCCATGCGTGCGTCCTTGCTTTGCCGTGGGTTGATAGCCCTCCTCGTTCTATCAACCACGCTGCTTGCCGGCCCCAGGGACATGGACTGGGAAAAAGTCGCGGCGGCCCGCGCCAAGGACCAACCGCAGACGGCGATCGCGCAATTGCAGTCGATTCAAACCGCTGCCTTCGCCGGTCACGCGTGGCCGGAGGGAGTGAGGGCCCTGGCGCTGCGCATCATCCTGGCACCCGGCAATGCCAAGGCCAGCCACTTCTTCCTCGACCGCCTGCCGCCCGGCACCCACGTCTTTGAAACCAGCGTCCGCATCCAGCATGCCGGCCTCTATCAGACCGGCACCGCCGAAATCCGCTGCCTCTACGCGCCCGAATTCAACGCCCACAGCGGGAGTCTCGCCATCGAGGTGGCGCCCTAGCTGAAGGTGTGGTTCGGGTCCCTTCATCCGCCCCGCCGCATCGTTCGCAAAACCGGGATTGCATGGCGGCAGCGGCGGCGTTATCCTGCCGACGATGAAACCGGAACCGCAGTCGGCAATTGATCCCAAGTTGCTCGAGGATCCACTCTTCAAGGAGTTGGTTGCCGAAGGACTGAGGATCCAGCATCGCTTTGCCGCAGAACCGGTTTATGCCCGGACTGGAAAAGGATATCTCAAGAGTGAAGGTGTGGAGGAATTGCAACGAATCAAGGCCAAAACCAAACCGCCGGGCAAGTAAGCCATGGGACGAGAGCAACCATGGCTTGCTCCATTCACATGGGAGATGGTGACCGCACAGAACGCCATGCTCTGCGCGGCGAAGAACTCCTTACACAAACCGACATCCGGCGGACACAACGTCACGAGGACTCTATGGGAAAACCACCATCGGGAACCAATGAACCTGGATGAGGCCGTTGACCTTTGCCGCCGATGCCATCGGCTGGCTCCTTTTTGTCTCTACAACGGGAACACCTTTAGCTCGATCATTGCGCTGGTCATTCGTAAACTCGATCTTCCCGCCGACCAAAGCCAACTCGTCCGCAGCCTGGCCGGGCACATCGTGGCCGGAGTGGCCAGCGATGTGGAAACACAAGCGTTCCGGGAGTTTTGCGCATCCTTGGATTGAGCGGCAGTGAACATGGTGCGGTCAGTACTCCGCGCACTCTGCCCCCCCGCCCTATTGCGCTTGCTCCCGGCTCCGTTCTTGGTTACGAAATCCCACCGGATGGCACCCGCCACCCCCCATCAACCCCGAGAAAGCCACCAGCCATGCCCATCACCCGCGCCCTTCTCTCCGTTTCCGACAAAACCGGCCTTGCCGCGTTCGCCAAGGAATTGCATGACCTCGGAGTCGAACTGCTCTCCACCGGCGGCACCGCCAAGGCGCTCCGTGAGGCCGGCCTGCCCGTCATCGACGTTTCCGAATACACCGGCGCACCCGAACTGTTCGACGGCCGGGTCAAAACGCTCCACCCGAAAGTCCACGGCGGCCTCCTCCAACGCCGCGACGACAAGGAGCACCTCGCCCAAGCCAAAGCCAACGACATCCCGCCCATCGACCTCGTCGTGGTGAACCTCTATCCCTTCGAGCAAACCGTCGCCAAACCCGATGTTACCCTCGAGGAAGCCATCGAAAACATCGACATCGGCGGCCCGTCGATGCTGCGCAGTGCCGCGAAAAACCACGCCCATGTCACCGTCGTCGTCGATCCCGCGGACTACGCGCTGGTCATCGGGGAAATGAAGGAAAACAACGGCAACACCACCAAGGGCTACCGCGAGCAACTCGCCGTGAAGGTTTTCCTCCGCACCTCGAGCTACGACTCCGCCATCACCAATTTCCTCGGCCAGTGCCGCACCGGCACCTGCTGCAATTTCACCCTCAGCCTGCCCCTCGAACAGGAACTGCGCTACGGCGATAATCCCCACCAGAAGTGCTCGCTCTATGGCAACTTCCGCAAGTTCTTCACCCAACTCCAAGGCAAGGAACTTTCCTATACCAATATCCTCGACATCGAAGCCGCCGCCGACATCATCCTCGACTTTGTTAGACCAACCGTCGCCATCCTCAAACACACCAACCCCTGCGGCGTCGGCCAGGACGATGAAGACCTCCGCGTCGCCTGGCAAAAGGCCTTCGAAACCGACCGTCAGGCCCCGTTCGGCGGCGTCATCGTCTGCAACCGCCCGCTCACCGTCGAACTGGCCCGCGTAATCTCGGAAATCTTCACCGATGTCATCATCGCGCCGGAATTCGAAGCCGACGCCCGCGCCCTGCTCCAGAAAAAGAAAAACCTGCGCCTGATGAAAATGGACGACGCCTATCTGGTAGAAAAAAAATCGGCCGTCATCCGCTCGTGCCCCGGCGGCATCATGGTGATGGACCGCGACCACACCGCACTCGGACTCGACAACCTGGAATCCAAAGTCGTCACCAAGCGCCCGCCCACCGAGGAGGAAATGCGCGCCATGCGCTTCGGTTGGCGCATCGTCAAACACGTCAAATCCAACGCCATCGTTTACGCCACGACCGACCGCACGCTGGGCATCGGCGCCGGCCAGATGAGCCGGGTGGATTCCTCGCGCATCGCCATTTGGAAGGCCGGCGAGGCCGGGCTCGATCTGCATGGCAGCGTCGTCGCCTCGGACGCCATGTTCCCGTTTGCCGACGGCCTGCAATCCGCCATCGACGCCGGTGCCACCGCCTGCATCCAACCCGGCGGCTCAATGCGCGACGAGGAAGTCATTGCCGCCGCCGACGCCGCCAACATGGCCATGGTCTTCACTGGCTACCGGCATTTCAGGCATTGACATCACCCATGGATTTCATTCCGGGCGCTCGTCGCCCCGGCTTCAGGCCAAGGCCTTGAAGGATTCAGACTTGTCCGCATCTTCCGCGGTTCTATTTCCCACTCCCGGACTAACAAAAATCCCGGCGGTTGACTTCCCGCGCGCCATCCGGCAGGTTTGGCCCATGGCAACCATGACCTCGCGCGAACGCCTCCAAGCCGCTCTGAACCATCAACAACCCGACCGGGTCTGCGTGGACTTCGGCGGCACCTGGATCTCGGGCATCCACACCTCCATCGTCCACCAACTCAAGCAACGGCTCATCGGACCTGCCGCCTCGCCCGCCCGCGTGCATGAACCCTATCAGATGCTGGCCGAGGTGGACCCCGAACTGCGGGCCGCACTGGGCGCGGATGTCATCGGCGTCTGGCCGCGCAAGAATATTTTCGGGTATGAGGCGTCCGGCTGGAAACCCTTCACGCTCTTTGATGGCACACCCTGCCTGGTGCCCGGGGACTTCAATGTCACGCCCGCGCCCGATGGCGGCTGGCTGATGTACCCCCAAGGCGACCTCACCGCGCCGCCCTCGGCCCACATGCCCAAAGGCGCTTATTTCTTCGACACTCTCATCCGCCAGGAACCGGTGGACGATGACCACCTGAATCCGCAGGACAACCTCGAGGAATTCGCCCTGTTCACCGACGACGACATCGCCTATTACCAACAACAGGTGGATTGGTTAGACCGGAACGCCACCGACACCGGGGTCGTCCTGTTAGCACCCGGCACCGCCTTTGGCGACATCGCGCTGGTGCCCGCCCCGTTTCTCAAGCACCCGAAAGGCATCCGCGACATCAGCGAATGGTACATGACCACCGCCGCCCGCCCGGACTACATCCATGCCATCTTCGAACAACAGTGCGAGTATGCCTTGCAGAATCTCGCAACCCTCATCGACATGTTCGGCGACCGTGTCCAGGCGGTGGTGACCACCGGCACCGACTTCGGCACCCAGAACAGCCTGTTCATTTCCATCGAGTCCTATCGGAATCTGTTCCTGCCCTATCACCAACAACTCAACGATCTCATCCACCGCAAATCGAATTGGAAAACCTTCATCCACTCGTGCGGGGCGGTGGCACCGTTGATCCCGGATTTCATCGCCGCCGGCTTCGACATTCTCAACCCTGTCCAGTGTTCCGCCGCCGGCATGGATCCCGTCCAACTCAAACAGAACTTCGGCAAGGACATCACCTTCTGGGGCGGCTGCATCAACACCCAGCACACCATGTATCAATCGCCGGAGGCGGTCTATCGCGAGGTGCGCGAACGCATCGACATCTTCAACCAGGACGGCGGCTTCGTCTGCAACTCGGTCCATAACATCCAAGGCAATTCGCCCATCGAAAACGTGCTGGCGATGTTCCGCGCCATCAAGGACAGCAGCCAAGGGTGAACGCTTTACAAACTCCAATCCACATGTCAAGCCATCCATCATCCGCCGACCAAACTTACTGGGGCTATCTGTTACCGATCTGTCTGGCCGCCACGCTCGGCGGGTTGATCTTCGGTTATGACACCGGCGTCATCGCCGGGGCCATCGAGCCGCTCACCGCGAAGTTCGCCCTCAGCGACATCATGAAGGGCTGGGCTTCGGGCTGTGTGCTCATCGGTTGCGCCGTCGGGGTGTTGGTGGTCGGCCCGCTGTCAGACCGCTTCGGGCGCAAGCTGGCGATGTTCCTGGCCGCACTGATGTTTCTGATTTCCTCCATCGGCACGGCCATCCCTCATGACATCTGGGTTTTCATCGCCTTCCGCTTCCTCGCCGGACTGGGCATCGGCATCGCCTCGATCTCAACCCCCATGTACATCGCCGAGATCACCCCGGCGGGTGTCCGCGGCCGCCTGATCGCGGTGAACCAGATCGCCATCGTCAGCGGCCTGGCCATTGTCTATTTCTGCAATTATGGCATCGCGCTGCGCGGCCCGCAATGGGCCGGGGTTCCCGCGCCATCCCCCGCACTCCAGCAAAGCCTGGCCACCCAGTTCGCCCCGGCCGACATCAATCAACAGCATGGCACGTTCACGCTGGCTGGCGGCACCGCGGAAGGCATCCAATCCGGCATGGGATGTTCACTCGGCTTGCGGGTGGACGCGCAGAAACCCAAACCCATCCGCATCGCACTGGCCACTATCGATTCCGTATCCGAACATCAATGCAAGGCCACCCTGATTCCCGCCGCACTCCCTAACATCGATTGGACCGCGCTCCAAGGCACCGCCACCGGCTACCCCAAACCGGTCGTGACCCTGCTCGCACCCAGCGAGTCATGGAATATCCACACCGGCTGGCGCTGGATGTTTCTATCAGGGGCATTCCCTTCGGTGGTTTTCGCCTTGCTGCTGTTTTTCATTCCGGAAAGCCCGCGCTGGTTGATCGAACAAAAACGCGATGAGAAAGCCCGTGTCATCCTCGCCAAAGTCGCCGGGGCCGAATTCGCCGCGGTTGAATCCGCCGCCATCCGCGAGTCCCTGGCCGGGGAGGAATCCTCGTGGCGCGAACTGTTCTCGCCCAGACTCAAAATCCCCCTGATGCTGGGCATCGCCCTGGCCATTCTCCAGCAAGTCACCGGCATCAATGTCTTCATGTATTTCGGCACGACCATTTTCAATAACATGAGCAGCAAAACCGGCGTGGATGCCGGCATGTTGGCCCAGGCGATCATCGGCGGCTCAGGCGTGTTCTTCACCCTCATTGCCATCGCCACCGTGGACAAATGGGGCCGCAAACCACTCATGTTTCTCGGCACCGCGGGCATGATGCTCAGCCTCATCGCCATGGGCATCATGGCCCAGACCATGTCCGATCCCACCGCCGCGAGCAACGCCATGCTCGGGTTCATCATCCTCTACATCGCCTGCTTCGGCCTCTCCGTGGGACCGGTGGTCTGGGTGATTCTCGCCGAGATTTTCCCGACCGCCGTGCGCGGGCGCGCCCTCGGGCTGGCCACCTGCTGCCTCTGGCTCGCGGATTACGCGGTCACCCAGACGTTCCCGATGATGGATCAGAACGTGTGGCTGATAGAAAAATTCAACCACGCCTTTCCGTTTTACATCTATGCCGGATTCTGCGTTGTGCTCCTGGTAGTGATGTGTTTCGTTCCGGAAACCAAGGGCCGTTCGCTCGAGGAAATCGAACAGAGTTGGACACCCAAACCATGACCGAGAAACCTCCTTCCGCCGGCCCGCCGCCCAGGCTCGCATTGCTGGCCTGCAATGTGTTTGAAGATGAGATCGCGCTCCATGCCCGTGGCGCGACCCACATCGTGGAAACGCGCTTCTTCGAAATCGGTCTGCATGACCGGCCCGACCAACTCCGCGCCATATTGCAGGAAAATCTCAATGCGATGGATGCGCGGACGGATATCGAGGCGGTGGTGCTGGCCTATGGCTTGTGCGGGCGGGGCACGGCCGGGCTGCGGCCCATGCACCACCGGTTGGTCATTCCGCGGGCCCATGATTGCATCACGGTGTTCATGGGCAGCAAGGAAGCCTATGCCCAACATCAGCGCCGTTGTCCTACCTGTTATTATTACACCCCCGGCTGGAATCGTGCCCGGCGGGTGCCCGGACCGGAGATGTTTGAAATCTTGCGTGCTGATCTCGCGCTGCGCTTTGATCCGGAGGAAGTCGAGTTTCTCGTCGAAACCCAGCGCGAACAGTTAGCGATGCACGACACCGCAAGCTATCTGGATCTCGGCACGGACAACGCGCAAAGCGAGGAAGATTACGCGCGCAAATGCGCCGCGTGGTTAGGCTGGAAGTTCGAGCATCTGCCAGGCGATCCCGCGCTGCTCAGGGACTTGCTCGCCGGCCACTGGGACGCCGAACGCTTTCAAATCATCGAGCCCGGAATGCAACTGGGTCAAGCTTCGGATGAAACGATCCTGCGTGCCGAACCGGTGCCGACCCCACCTCCAGGCGCATGAGTCCGGCGGCGCATGTCAGGGTTGAGCTGGAATCCGGCGAGCGCCGTGAGATTCCCGTCACCGGCGGGCAGCGCTCGCTGGCCGATATGCTCGCCGCGCACGGCCTGCCCTTGAACACCCGCTGCGGCCAGCGCGGACTCTGCCACGGCTGCGAGGTGGAATTGCGCGATGGTTCGGTCTTGATAGAAGGCGGCGCAATCCACGCGCCCGCCACCGTGCAAGCCTGTCGGGCACACCCCGCGGATGATCTTTCAATCCGCATTCCGGCGCGCTCGCGCATCGAGCATCGGCCGCAAGTCGGCGAGACCTTTGAGATTGCCGTGCCCTACGCGCATCAGCCGTTATTCCCGCCGCTGTTGGGTCACCGCGACACGGCGTTTGCGGTGGACGTTGGCACCACCACCGTGGTTGTGTTGTTAGTGGACCTCGTCACCGGCGACGTGCTGTCACGGGCGGGCGCATTCAACGCGCAGATCCGCTTCGGCGACAACGTGGTCACGCGCATCGATGCCGCGCGGAATCCGGAAATCCTCGCCGCGATGCAGCGCTCCATTGTGATGGAAACCATCCAGCCACTCCTGCTGCGCGCGTGCGAACGTGCCGGGCGCTCATTGGAGCGCATCGCCGGTGGCGCGGTTGCCGGCAACACCACCATGCTCCACCTGCTCGCCGGCGAAGACCCGACCCCGCTGGGCATCGCGCCCTTCACCCCGCGCTTCATCGCGGCCAAACAAGTCCTGGCCGGCGATATTATGTTAGCTGCGGACGGCCTCGCGCCCGAAACACCGGTGCAACTGTTACCGGGCATCGCGGCCTACATCGGTGCGGACATCGCCGCCGGCGTGTTCGCCAGCGGCATGGTCTATGATTCCGCACCCAGCCTGCTGGTGGACATCGGCACCAACGGCGAGATCGTGTTGCAATGCGATGGCAAATTGACCGCCTGCGCCACCGCCGCCGGCCCGGCCTTCGAAGGCTGCGGCCTGCGCTGCGGAACCCGCGCCCGCGATGGCGCCCTCAGCGGCTTGTGCCTCACGCTCCATCCGTTCCAACTCGCAACCGAAATCATCGGCAACATCCCGCTCGCCCGGGCTAACGGAATCTGCGGCTCGGCCTATGTGGATTTCCTGGCAACCGCTCGCAGCAGCGGCCTGCTCAATGAAAACGGGCGCTTTGTCGCCACGGCGTGGGACAGTCTGCCCGCCCATAACCGCCTCACCGCGGATGGCGAACGGGCGTTGTGCCTGACCGGATCTAACAATAATGGCGCGTTGCGTGTCAGCGAGGTGGATGTCGCGCTATTGTTGCAAGCCAAGGCGGCGATCGGCGCGGGCATTGAAATCCTGTTGCAGACGGCAGGCATCCGCGCGGCGGACCTGGGCCGCGTCTATCTGGCGGGCGGGTTCGGGATGCACCTCAATGTCGCCCACGCCATCGCCATCGGGTTGTTACCCGGCATCCGCGAGGATCAGGTGCGGGTGGTGGGAAACACCGCGCTGGCCGGCGCGTTGCTGGCGCTGGTGGACCGCACCACCCTTGCCGAAATGGAAAACCTGCGCGCCCGGGTCGAGGTCATCGAACTGAATCTGGCCGACGGTTTCGAAAACCATTACATCGATCATCTGATGCTGCCATGAACGATTATCCCGCCATCCCGCTGCTCGAACACCGGCCGTATGACCGGATTCGCGAGCTCTATCTGATGTATGAGCCGACGTTGCTGATGGCCATCCGGCGCGGTGACCGGGGCGAGGCGCGGCACATCATCAACCACGTGCTGGTGCATATCTACAGCGCGGGTGAGGAACGCAGCGATTTGCTCAAGGGATTGCTGCTGGAACTGGTGGTGATGATTTCGCGTGCGGCGGTCGAGGCGGGGGCCATTCAATCCGAGGTGCTGGGGTTGAATTTCCGTTTCCTCACCGAGCTCGCGGAGATCAGCGATGACGAGGATCTGGCCGCGTGGCTGCGCAAAATGCTCGAACATGTGATCTCAACCATCGAGCAACAGGAGAATTTCACGCCGCCGCTGCTGATTGGCAAAGCCCTGGATTTCATGCGGATGAACTTGCACAACAACATCTCGCGCGACGAAACGGCGCGCCACGCCGGGATTTCCCCGAGCCATTTCTCGCGCCTGCTCAAAGAGCGCACCGGCCGCACGTTCACCGAATTGCTGCGCCAATGCCGCGTGGACCTCGCCTGTGATTTGTTGCGCAGCACCGAGCTGTCGCTGGCGGAAATCGCCAATGCCTGTGGCTTCTGCGACCAAAGCTATTTCACGCGCGTCTTCCAGGACGTCAAGGGCATGACCCCGAAGCCGTTTCGCGACGAGGCGCGTTCTAACGGAAGCTGACAGGATCGCGCAGCCTGTCTGCCACTCACTTCACCCGGCCGACCCTCGAATTATGGGTTATAATCACTATTGGGGGGCGGCTGGACCGCGGCATGGGCCACCATGAATGGGTTGGTGGGGAAGGTCTGGAGGCCGGGGCCGCGGCCGCCGGGGCCATGGATGACGACGTGGGTCGGCAGGAGCATGCCGTTCCAGCGCTGCTGGGTTTGTTCGGTGATCGATTGCTTGACGAGGGCCTCGGCATTCTGCGGAAGCGGGCCTAAGTCACCGCGACCGGCGAGTTTGGAGGTGGCGACGAGTTTGGCGAGGTTGATGATGATGGGTGCGGGGATGGTTTGGCCGTTGGGGTCCATGACGACCATTTGGCCTGCGGGCACGTTGACCGAGCCCTTCTTGCCCTTGAGGGAAAGCTTGGCAATGCCCTCGAGGGTGAGAAACTTGAACCACTTGTTAGGACTGTATTCCATCATGGTGGTGGTGCCGGTGATGGCGGCGGTGACGGTGGCGGTGCGGATCGTGGCGCCACCGGCAGTCTTCGGCACCTGGAGCAACAGCGTGCCTTGGCCGATTTCGAAATCGCGGGTGCCGGAGCGGAAACTGAAGACCGAGTTGGCCCCTACGCGGGTGAGGGTGTTGTCTTGAAAGACCAGTTCGGAGCGCGACTGGCGCCCGGTGTGCAACGAACTATTCCCGCTGAGCTTGTCACCGACATTGGCGGGGCGGCCGTCGCTCGATGGCTGATAGAGCCGCACGTCCTTGACGACTTTGGTCACTTCGGCGGAGCGCAGCGATTCGCCATAGGCAATGGCGGGAAATGCGGCGGCGAGTATCGGGATGAGGAGGAAACGGGCGTTCATGGCGGTTGGGGGAAAAAGGTTGGGGCTTGGCTCAGAAGAGGAAGGTCACGCCGGCACCGATGCCTCCGCTCCACGATTCGTAGTCATTCAGGCCGGGATCTGTGTTAGAGTCGTTGTTGCCGTAGAACAGCGAAACACTGGCACGGGCTTCCTTGGTGAATTGCCAGACCAACTCGAGCGACCCGACATTCGTCCAGTCGCGGCGGCCATCGTCGAAATCGAATTTGGCGAGGCGCCAGGTCGCGAGTGAGTATAGGTTATTGGTGAAGAAGTAGCGGTAGGACGTGCTCAGGGCATATTCATTGGTTTCGAGCTGGCTGGGCTTGGCGGTGAGGTCGAAGGCGGCGTCGGCACCGAAGGTCAGTTCGTGACGGGGTCTGGCGAAGATGGTTTTTTGGGCCCCCAGACGGATGCGCTGGGCCCAGTAGTCGCTGTCGGCTATCGAACCGGTGGTGACTCGTTGGTATTCGTAGCGGCCGAAGACGAGCAAGTCATCGAGTTGGGGAATGAACTTGACCGTGCCGATGGTGATGCCGGTGTTTTCGAAATCGAAGGCGGCCGAGTTGTCGAAGCGCACGATGTCTTGATAGAGCGCGAAGTCCCCGAACCAACCGCCTGCGAGGCGGGGGCGCCAGGCGACGCTGCCGCGGCAGAGCCACATCCACGCCGGTTCATCGGTGGCGGTCGGGGGGCTGTTGTAGCTGCGGTAGGCGGCGCTGGCGGACGGGGCATTGTCGGTGCGGTAGATGGCGGTGGAGAAATCCACCACCACTGGCGAGCGACCGGGGTAAGGCGTGAGGACTTCCTGCACGCCAAGGTCGGAATCAGATGGGGAAAACGGGGCGTAGTCCGAGGTCTGTTTGATATCCTGATAGTTCCCGGCTTCGGGCATCTGGTGGCCAAGGCCGAGAAAACCTTGGGTGGGGGAAGCGATTTCGGCGGACGTGACGGAGCTCAGGGCGATGGCCGCGAGCCATGCGAGAGCGGGGGTTGAGCGTGATTTCATGAGAATACGGCTTCGGATCTGCGCTACTCTATGGTAGTCATCGGGCCGGTGACAAGAAATATGTTTATAAATATGTTGAGATGGCGCGGGCGTGGCGGCGCCTGTTTGGCGGCGGGTGTGGGTGGCTTGGTGGTGATGTTGTTAGGCTTCGTTCCGATGTTGGACAGTTTTTCGCGTAGTTTGGACCTACGCTTCGGCGACTGGGTGCTGCGGATGTCGGCCGGGTTGCCGGAGCGGGACGATTTCGTGTTTCTGGGCATTGACGATGCGAGCATGACCTTGGCGGGACTCGAGGAGGGAATGGTGGCGGCGGACCAGAACCTGTCGCGGATGCGGGAGCGGTTTCCGTGGGACCGGCGGATTTGGGGTGAGGCGATCGAGCGCTTGACGCAAGCGGGCGCGCGCTTGGTGATTTTGGATCTGGTGCTGAGCGAGCCCACCAAAGACGAGGAGGACGACGGGTTGGCGCAGGTGATCGCACGCCATCGCGACCAGGTTTTGTTGGCGGCGACCTTGGCGCCGGTCGGGGGCGAGCGCACAGACACCCAGTTTGCCCTGACCGAGCCGCTGCCGGATTTCCTGGGCCCCGGCGACGAGCCGGAGGGATTCGGCTACGCCAATTTCCGGCCGAACCGGGAGGACGGAATCGTGCGGGAAGCCATTTACACCACCACCTTGAGTGAGGAAAACGGCCAACCGGTGGAGCGGGGCGAGCCGGTGTTCCGGTCTTTGGCGGCGGAGGCGATCCGGATGATAGGCGGGACACCGCCTACCGGGCGCAAAGAGCTGCGGTGGGCCTTGTTCCGCGAGCCGGGCGCGCCGCGGCTGAGCGAGGGCAACGCGAGCGAGACCTACACGCCGCGCAGCATCCGCAGCATCTTCGTGCCCGACGAATGGGAGCGGACCTATCAGAACGGCGGTTTCTTCCGCGGCAAGGTGGTGATGATCGGTCCGGCGGCGCCGCGGTTCCATGATTTTCACCAAACGCCTGCGGGGATGGTCAGCGGGCCGCAATTGCACCTGCACGCGATGGCCAACGGCATGGCGGGTACCGCGGTGCAGCGCTACGGATTGGAGGATACCGGGACACGGAGCTTGCTCTGCGGTTTGGCGGTGATGTTGGCGCTGGCGTGGGTTGGTTTGGTCCGCAAGCCCTTGGTGTCGGCGCTGGGCGCGGTGGTGTTGATGTTGTTGCTGACGGCGGCGGCGGCCGTCTGGGGCGTACTGACCTTCCAACTGATTTCCATTTCGTTAGGTTTGGTGGCATTCGCGACCGGTTCGGTGGTGGCGCAGAGTTACGACTTGGTTTTGGAACGCTTGGAACGCGGGCGCTTGACCCGCGAATTCCGCCGCTTTGTTTCGCGCGATCTGGCCGACGCCATGGTGGCGGACCCGGGAGGATACAAGCAGGTGGCAAGCGGGCGGCGGCGGCGGGTGGTGGTGGTGTTTTCCGACGTGCGCGGGTTCACCGCGCGTTCGGAGCACACCCAACCGGAAGCATTGGTGAGTCAACTCAATGAATATCTAACCGCGATGGTGGCGGTGGTGTTCCGCCACGTGGGGACCTTGGACAAGTTCATTGGCGATGCGGTGATGGCGCACTGGGGTGCCTTGGACAACGACAGTGACCAGACACATGCCCAACAGGCCTTGGCCGCGGCGGCAGACATGATCGCGGAACTGGAGTTGCTCAACGCCAGATGGCGCGCGGCGGGCAAGGATCCGTTCAAGATCGGGGTGGGGATTCATTTGGGCGAAGTGGTGGCCGGGGAAATCGGCTCGCCCGAGCGGACGGAGTTCGGGGTGATCGGAGATGCGGTGAACCTTGCCTCGCGGATCGAGGGGCTGACCAAATACTTCGGGGTGCCGTTGTTGGTTTCCGGCGCGGCGTTCGAGGCGGCCGGATCACCGACGGCGTTCCGGCCGGTGGCCAAGGTGCGGGTCAAGGGTCGGGCACGGCCGGTGCCCTTACACACCTTGCGTGCCAGTGGCGGGGATGGGTCATACGCGGCTGGCTTGGAGCGCTTCGAGGCGGGCGACTTTGCGGCGGCCGACGAATGCTTCGCGCAGGTGCTCGCTGAGACCCCCGGCGACGGCTTGGCGGCGGCCATGCGGGTGTGGGCGCAGAAGTTGCGCGACGAGCCGCCAGCCGCGTGGGACGGCGTGATTGCCATGGAAACCAAGTAGCCGAAATCAGGTCAATTGGTCCAAGCACCCAATCACCAAAGAAACATTCCAGATCACAAGACCGGCGAACCGGTGGCGTGTAGCTTCCCCCACCGCGCATGCTGACACCTAAGAGCCAATTATCTTTCCGCGAAATATTGAGGGCAGGACGCTTTGTGTACGGTGCCGAACTGGTGACGACACGTGGCATCCCCGAACCCGATCAGCCGCCGAAGCTCGTCGAGTTGGGCGAGGAGCTGGCGGCCGACCCGCGGATTGCGTGGGTGTCCATCACGGACAATCCCGGCGGCAACCCAATGATTCCGGCGGATTGGATCGCCAATATTCTCAAGCCACGGGGCACGCAACTCGTCATCCACCTCACCTGCAAGGATCTCAATCGCAATGGCATCGAATCCGCCGCCTGGCGTTACGCGGCGGAGGGGTTTGACAACATCCTGGCACTGACGGGGGATTACCCGGCGGCGGGTTTCCAAGGGCAGGCGCTGCCGGTGTTCGACCTGGATTCAGTTAGCCTGGTTGCCATGCTCCGCTCGATGAACGAGGGGCTGGAAGTCACCCGGCCTAACGGCAAAACCGGGCGCTTGCCCCAAACGGATTTTTTCATTGGCTGTGCGGTGTCACCGTTCAAGCGGCAGGAGCGTGAGCTGATGCCGCAGTATTTCAAGCTGGCCCGCAAAATCCACTGCGGCGCGCAATGGGTCATCCCGCAACTCGGCTATGACATGCGCAAATTCCACGAAATCCGCTTGTTTCTCGCCTGGGTGAACCTCGCCACACCCGTCATCGGCAATGTGTATGTGCTCAACAAGACGGTGGCCGGGTTGTTCAACCAACGCAAGATCCCCGGTTGTGTGGTGAGCGACACACTCTACGCACTGGTGGAAAAATACGCCGCCGGAGCGGACAAGGGGCGGGCGTTTTTCGCCGAACTCGCGGCCAAACAATTGGCGGTGTTCAAGGGCTTGGGCTTCGCCGCCGGCTATCTGGGCGGCGTGCATAAAGCCGAAAGCTTCGCTCAAATCATTGATCTGGCGGAAAGCTTCGGCGCGGATGATTGGAAGGAATTCGCCAGGGAAATCCAGTATCCGAAACCCGGCGAGTTCTATCTCTTCGAGCAGGATGCCCTAACCGGACTCGGCATCCCCGGGCAACTCAACCCCGCCTATGTGGAATCCCTGAAAAATCCCCCTCCGGCCGCCGACGTGACCTTGAACTACCGGTTATCGCGCTTGGTACACGGGGTGGCGTTCAACCCGGGCCAGAAGCTCTTCCCGGCATTGCAAAAGGTTTACGATCGCCTGGAGCAGGGCGACCACCAGAAAACCCTGCAAACGTTGCATGGGATTGAGCACACCTCCAAGGCGCTGATGTATGGCTGC
>Ga0268284_1000617_pt1 | contig 22520 bp, 11 predicted proteins | sample saktaG_14_FD_190137 | JGI IMG/M metagenome (GOLD analysis project Ga0268284, IMG submission 190137) | Saline water microbial communities from Sakinaw Lake, British Columbia, Canada - sak_2013_06_06_40m | ecosystem: Environmental > Aquatic > Non-marine Saline and Alkaline > Saline ...
AATTCGCTATACAACCAGGCGTCATCATGAACGCGTTTATGCCCGCCCTGCTCGATGTATGAAGCGAAGTAGCCCTTTCGCTTCAGCCACAGGATGTCATGCAAGGCCTTGTTGATTTTTTTCGCCTGAGCCATGTGGCGGTTCTTTCCCTCCATGTCGCCCTTGCGCTGACACATCTCCGCAGCAGCTAGGTGCATGTAATACGAGTACGCGCTTTCCTCCACCGTGCCGCCGCCGTTGTAGCCGACAGAATCGGTCGGCCAGGTGTTGATATAACTTTCATAGAGACCGTCACTGTCGGGATCGAAGCAGTCCTTGACCCATTCCAGATGAAGCGCCAGCGCGGGCAGCAGAAGCGCCTCCAACTCAGGGTCAGCGGTATGCCGCCAGGAACGGACCAGTTCTTCCATGAACTGCGTCTGAAAATTGTAGAACCCCATGTCAATGCCGATGCGTCCCTTACCGTAGAAACGCGACTCTTTTCCCTCCTCCGTGCCGGCCGCGTTGGCATGAGGTAGGGTGTTCGTGGAACTCGTGATCATCGTCTTGAGATAATAAGCAGCCTCCGCCTTGACGAGCTGATGCCAGCCGTAGGCCGTGGCGCCATCCAGCATGCGCCAACCCGGCATCTGGATGCGCCATGCATTGCCGCCGTGGGTGAACACCGGGGCGACATACAGGCCATACACAGCCGAGCACGATGCAGCTACTTGCGCATCGAGAAACGGATCAGGGGTTTTCACCGACGCCACACGGCCAATCTGTGTAGCACGTTCCCAGCCTGCTTCAAAGGCCCGTGCGGGCGTGTCCTTGATGCTTTGCGTAAACAGGCGTTTGGCCGGATCCAACTGCTCAGGGGTCAGGTGTTTGGAGCCAGCCCAAACGTCATAGATCGAAAAGGGACGATTCGTGAGGCAATCCACATGCAACGCAAAGCTAATGGGCTTCGCATCGGTCAGTTCCGTTGTCACGCACACGCCCTTGTCCTCAGGCTGGGCAACTGCCGTCAGCAATGCTTTTGCATCTGTGGGCGGCGTGGAAGCCAGCTTCTTGAGAACCACCGGAACATCGAAACGTCCGATCATTCTGAGCGGCGGCGGATTTTCAATAAACCGCGCCGGCTCGACCAGTTGCGTATCAAAGCCGTCATTCAGCGTGGCGACCGTGTAGGGCGCGTTGGCGTCGTCAGTTTGCTTCCTCACCTGCGGATCGCCTTCAAAACCTGAGCCGATCAAATAGTTACCGTACAGCCACAGCAGTTTGTCTTGTGACCGCGCCCCTTTACTCACGACCTGCACGGCGTAGCCCGTCCCGCTGGCCAGTGTCGTGGAACCCACGATGATTTGCAGCCCGTCAAAGCGTTCGTCCGTAAGGATCCACTGCATCCGGCCAGGTGAGTAACGGGAGATGATGCTCTTGAAATCATGCAGCCACACCACATCGTTGCCGCGTTGCAGGGCGAGGTCTAGATGCCCGAAGACACCGTTCCAATCCAAACCTGCCCATCGCGGACGGTCACCGACATAAATGGTAGGCCACGATTGATTGCAATACAGCGGCCGATTGAAATCGCTGCCACCATTTGTGCAGACGATCGCCTCGCCCTCAGGATGATACCGAAGCTGCGGATGTGAGGTTGGGACTGCCAGGGCTGCATTTTCTGCTCCCTGCAGGTTGAACGTGCCGCTCAAAAACAGCAACAAAGCAGCCATGTTTACGGATGTGCGTCTGGTCATGTGTGTATTACTTTTCATCATTATTACAAGCTTTCATGTCAGTCGGTTAAGGCATAAACTTTTTTTTCAAAGCGGGCAGATTTTTCCTTTCTGTCGATTGGTGCTGTCTTGTTCCACGCTTCATCGAAACCGGAGACTTTGTATTTCTTTTTGCCGATAGAACGGGCAAGCGCAGCATCCGACAATTTGATCGACTCGCCTAATGCACCCGTCAGCACCAGATTCCATTGGGTCGCGTCCATCTTGAATAAGACGATTTTTCCGGAAATGGAAAGGGGAAGTTCCTTGATCGGAGATGGGGAATCGCAGTAGAAGAAGTCATCGGTCTTAACCCACGTGATCACCTTGCCGTCCCGCAACACGCGACGTTGTTGTAGGTTCGGTCCTGTGCAATAGAATCCGTTTTGCGGTACCTGTTCGCCTTTGTATTCAAACGGCTTCTCGCCAAAGTTGACGACTGTTTCAGAGCCGTTGGCAAACGTGGTTTTCTGGACCTGAAGATCATCTGTCAAAAACGCATGTGCCGTCATCTGCACACCGAATTTATCGCGCATCGACGGCACGGTCAGATAATAGGTTTCCAGATGTTCGGCGCTGTCGTTCTTCCAATCAAATTTCACATCACTCCACAGCAGGGGCATGTCGCCATAGAGCAGTGTGATCCGGTCTTTCATTGTCTTGATTTCTGGGGCCACTTTCAAGAACCAGCCCGCGCTGTCTCCCCAATACCAGGTCGTCGCCACACAGTCATGATAGACCAGCTCCCAAAATGGGATGCGCTGGGTCGGCAAGCCATATTTCAAGAATTCAGGACTGAAATCATCCCGCGAAACCGGCGCCCGCAAATGCCCCGCATTCCAACCGCTGGTGTTCTTCCCGGGTATCCACCAATTCGCCCCGCTCAAGCCGCCCTCGGTGTAATCCACCAGATCGACGCCCCAATCGTTTCCGTGCTCGGTGCCAATGACCAACCCTTTTTGCAGGTAAAATTGAAAGACCTCGCGCCTGTATTTCAGGTCGGTTTTGCGGTCGAAGGTGTGCTTCGGATGATAATCCTCCATGAGATTACCCGCCATCATCACATCGATGAAATTACCGTTCCGGTTCGCATCGATGATGCGGCTTGGACTGTAGGCCATGGCTGCATTGAGATATTTAGAAGAAGAGCGCAAAAAATATTGCTTGAGCACTTTCCCGTTGGGGTCGGTCGTGGTCCATCCGGTCATCATTTCGCCCGTGGGCAGCATGTGGCCATTCTCCTGAACGCTGTCCGACTGAAAACCCAGCGGGCCTTCAGTGATGTCACCATAGCTGTCATAACCCAGCGTGATATAGCCCAGATCACTCCATTTTTGGTTTTCGGTACTCGAAAATTCAATGGCAAGAATCGCATGCGTGATCCCAAAATTTCGATATTTCTTGAGGAACTCAACATCACCGGTTTCAGCCCACAGGATCGGCGCGCCTTTCATGCGGTTGACCATCGGTCGTTCCTTTGATTTTTCTTTCAGCGTTTTGAGCATGCCGCGTTCCTTCTGATACGCGCGATAGAGTTCCGCCATTTTCACATAGCCGCCTTTGTCGATAAACCGGTAGGTCGTGCGGCGCGGATAAGCGAACGTTCCCCTACTACATTGCCAAACAGGCTCGGGCCAGAGCAAGCCGGCTTTACGTGAAAGGCGCACGTTCGCGTCAAGCGGACTTTCGATTTGCAGCATCAGGGCATCGCCTTTTTCCCGATCAAACAAACCGATCAGCGGGATGTTCATGCACCCCGTGTTCCCATAAACGATCAGCATCGTATCGTTGTAGCCGACGCCCGTATCGTCCTGTTTCTTGAGAACACCACTCGAACGATCACAAAAGGTCAGATAGCCTGCCTTCATGTCGGTCGTGAACATGGGAGGAAGTCCTACCGCAACAAATGGCGCGGCCATATTCTCCGTAAGGACTTCAAACGAAACATTTGGGCCATCAAGGGTTACGAACATTGAGTACGTCTTGCCTGTCTGGGCTTCCTTGACGGATATCTTGATTTGATGATCATCCACTCGCGCGACGTTCGTGATGCTGAAAACGGCTAATTTCGGCTGAGTTATCGGACCCCACTTCGTGATGACGGCATCACTGACACACTGCGTGAAATCGGCAGTCCACGTGCGTTTGGTACGAGCGTCTTTGATGACGAGCGTGTTCGATTGACTGTCGGCCTCAAAGGAGAGTTCGTTATTCCGGATGGTCTCTCCAAACAGAACGGACGGGATCAGTAGGCACATATAGAAAAACGACGGTTTTATCTGCACGAAAACACTCCTTCTTTAGTTATCAGTTTACTATAACTTCGAAGGAACAACCACGGGGATATTAATCCCTGTACGATCGGGGTCAGACCTTGGGAGGCACTTGCAAAACCCCTAGCGGACGTTAAAAGTTTGAACGCTTAACGCTCAACGCCCAACTCTTAACGCTCAAATTACGGGCAAGAAAAATGAGCTACTTGATCCTAAGCATCTCGCGTAGTGTTGCTCTATACCTTCGCATCAACAACAGTGCTTGCTTTGCGTCATCTGAATTTGCCGCATCGCCTGGATAGCGAAAACGCGTTGCATAACGACTTAAGCTCACGAGACCTTCGCGATCAATCAAAGCTGCAAAGTGCTCGAAAGTGCATTGATCAAAAAGCACAGGCAAGTCGTGGCTTTTTGGAATTGGCTTTGTTTGTTTTTGAAGAACGGCTTTTAAATACTTCTCGATGCATTGCTGGGCATGATAACAGACTGCTCCGGGTGCTGGCTGTTTACGCACGCGCCCCTCGCGTTCGGCAACCGCAGCATCCTCTTCAGCTTTATCAATCCATTCGCGCATAATTTCAGGGTCGCTCATAAAGCATACTCCCTGTTTTTAAAATGGTGATCAACGCCATATCGTTTGCCTTAAGGCGCCGCTGGAAGTCTTCGGGGCGTCTCACAAGAATATCTAATGGAAACGTACGCGGCAGTGCACAATCTATAACAATTTCCTGTTCAACATCACGAAGTCGGTCGTGATCCATAACGACCAATAAATCCACATCGCTGTCCTCATTCGCAGTCCCCGTCGCTTGCGAGCCAAACAAAAGCACGGCCTTCGGATGAAACCGCTCAACCAGTCCCCGTACGTAATCATCTATGACCTTGCGTGATAGCATTTTTTTTCGCCAACGGTATTCCCATACAAAATGAACTGCTAACAAATCCTTTAATCTAGTCGACGTGTTCAGTTTAACTAACTATGATTATAAAAACAAGTCGCCTTTTTGAAAAACGCGAAACGCGCATTAATAAACCATTAAAAAGGGGCATGCCCAATGCCCACGATCACCAGATAAGGTCGACATGACCACCGGTAACCGGACGTTTCTCGCCCTTCCAAATCACTTCGGTAACGCCGTCCGGGACTTTCACTGCAAAGGGTACGGTCCGCAGAAAGGGATGCAACCACGGCCGGGTGACCTTGAACGTCATACCGGCTGCATCCTTCACGCCGTCCGCGATCTGGGTGTTCATGCGCATCCAGCGCCAGACGAACACGTCGCCGCCGGTGGCATACCAGACATCGGGTTTCCCGCCGATCGCCGCCAGTACGGCTTCGAGAGTCGCCGCACCGGCTCCGGCGAGTTCCCCACACCTCGAACACCACGCCTTCTTTCTTCGACAACTCGGCAAACCGGGTGGAAATCGTGGCGGCACCGGCATTGAAATGGAAATCAGGAGAAAGTGCGAGGGGTTGTTTGATGCCGTCGATGGTATTCGGTCCGTTGGCCGTTGTCCGGGCGAACCAGTAACCGGCAGCCTCCACACTGCGGGTGACGTATTCGCCAGTCTCGTCGTAGTCAGGTTGATATCCGTACGGATAGCCGAAGGAGATCACCGGGTGCCCGAGTGTGCCTTCGAGGAACTTGCGCATGTTTGCGGACTCCGCGTAGCAGCGGTCATACCCGGAAGGGTAGTACGCGGGATGACTCCACGAGTGAGAACCAATTTCCATTCCTTGTTCGTCACCGGCATGTCGGGGACCGGCGTCAGTGGAATCCGTTCAATGATAATCGCGTCGACTTTTCCTGCCACGGCAAGGCGTTCGACCGAGCTATTGCAGTACGTATATGTTTGTGTGTCCGAGGGGGTTTCGAACTTTCCGCCCGCAGACCACCATGTAAGTGCCACTGGTGCTTTTGCCGCTGTTTTCACACTTCCGGGTGCAATCGGCCAAGGGAGGGATACCATGCCGTCAACGACCTGGCAGTCGAGGCACCATCGGTCCGACGGCAAAGGCGTTTCGATCTTCTCGATAACAATCGACCGGATACCCACAGTGTCCTGATTGACCTGATAGGTCTTTCGATAGAATACCCCCTTTGCGGGAACAGCGCTGAGTAGCACGAACGACTGCGGATCGTCGGTGTTGACATTGCAATCGATGATTGGCGTGCGGTCGGCAATGAACCCGATATTCTGGCACTTCACCCCGCCGACCTTGTCATTGAAGTCAACGGTGAGCCGCCACGCACCAGCCGCCAGCGGTTCGGCGAATTCCCAGCGGATTTCCTCTGTTGTTCCCATGGCGGCGGTGAGGTAAACGGAATCGCCTTCCTTGTTTTTCGCCCCGCCACGTGCCGCTGATCCACCCAGCTTTATCGGCTGCGCACATGCGCACGCCGACACAGCCGCCATTGCAATGCTGGCCCTGAACCATGAATGATATGCTTTATTCATGATTTAATTTAGTGCCCGCCAACAAAGACCTTGAAATCGTGCGGTGGAATAACGTGACTGTCATAAAGGTACTCTGTATCTCCAAAATTTGCGACCACGTCCACAGTTTTTCTATTCTCCTTAAACTGCGATTTTTGAACAAGTGGAGTTAGGAATGTATGGTCAGTCAGTTCGTAAAAATTCCTTCGAGGCCATGCATCACTTGTTCTCTTATGCCATTCTAATTCCATTTTCCCGAATGTGTATGCGTTGAATCTTGCATTAAGACCATAAAGAGCAGCGTACAGCATGCCGTCCTCCGCAGCAGGTTCATTATTGAATAAATCAATGACGGCTCCCGCGTAAACCAGTGACCATAAGGGAATGAACTCTCCCGGTTTTGACTCCCAATATTTGAAGCCAATGCTATGCCCATGCCCCACATCTATAATATCCGTCAACCAATCAATCGGCGATCCTTCCGAGACAACGCACCCCATCGTATTTCTGATATAGGTCAACACCTCGCGCCGAGCCAAGATTTGTTGACGCGACGTCAGCGGATGCCGAGGATCGAAACACTCGTACATCGTGCATCCTTCACAATCCAACAGATACGGACATTCGCCAATCACTTCTTTCACGTGCGGAAGGTCTCTTTGGGCAAACCTCAATTTTTGGCTCTCGCAGAGAAAGTAGGTCTTTTCCTTTTCGAAAGAATGAAAGCTGCCGTCGCGCCTCATGGCTCTCAGGTTCGCATCATAATCTGAACCTCTATCCGCAAAAGGCGTATATTCATCCACCGGCGAAAAACCATATCCAATTTTTCGTGCCACCTCTGCAACATTCTTAAATTCTTCCGTTGTGCCACTTATGCTAGTCATGCCCTCGGGCCATCTTTTCCATCCCCCCACAAAATCGTTCTTGTTCGCTACGTGCAAAACAGCCTTTTCAACACCAGCTTCTTTGAGTTGTGCCATGAAGTTAGGCATTTCTTTTAAGGAATATGCACCCCAGAACGAACTCGCATTCACATTCACATGACAGATCGGACGCTGTTTGATCCTTTCCTCGAGGGTTACATATCTTCCCGTATTCACTAAAAATTGCCGATATGCTTTTGCAACCTCGACATAGCCTCCTTTTTTCAGAAACTGATATGTGATATGTCTGGGCTCATTGACCCGATCCTTTTCAAAACTCCATATTGGAGTCGTGGAACAAAGACGCTTGAACCCGTCACTGTTTTGCCTGACCAATGTTCTGAACTCATAATCAACTGCAGGGAAATCAGTGATGATCGCGACACAGGGATGTCCCTGTCTGACAATACCAAAAAACGGCATTGTGGATTCTCCCCTGATATCCAATCCGCCCGAATCCTTATACCTGTCGACATTCATGCCAAAAGGGAATAGTCGTCCTTCTCGTGCATCATAATTGCCATAGGAATTGACAAGGTATCCGTCTTCTCCTGCCTGAGCTGCACCAAAATTAAGGGGAAACGCGAGTGACAGCGTTTTCCTGTCAGCAGGAAACTCTATGGGTTCCAGCGAGACGTCCAGCGCGCGATTTTTGAGCACTAGGGTGTATGATATTTTTAATCCCGGGTATTTATCGAAACCGGAAGCCATAACCTTGAACCCATTTTTTAATTTTTCGCAACTGACGCTGCCCTCCCATGCAGATATAGATTCATCAATTAAAAATGGAGGCCCCGGCATGAACCATTGTTCTTTTGTTACACTGTCTTTAATCTGGAAACTATGTTTATTCTTTGCGTAGTGCAATACAAGCGTCAGACCTTTATCCGTCACTTGCATCGTTTTCTCATTTTCAAACTCCGGAGACACAAATGTGTGAACATCATTCAAATAGAGCCCCAGATTCGGAAAATTCCGTTTCAGCGCAAGTCCCTTGTCAAAGTCGGCAATTTTAGTACACTGCGTCCAAGCGGAATCATCAAAATCGCGGAGATGCCAATCCTTAACAGTTTGCGTGCTGCACTTCATCCCTTCCCCGCTGACCAACATTTCATATCCTTCAGGAGACTCCTTGCTGGGATATCCTATGCACGTGAAAAATCCGGTATGACTACTTGTATTTGTTGCCTGGGCGGCAATCACATTATCGCCGGTCTTTAATTCCTTGGTAATGTCAACCATTTGCGCTTCGGAATAACCCTTGAATGGTAGGATTGCCTTTCCATTCAGGAACACCTGATAATGATCTCCATCACAAATTAAATAAACTTTCTTCCCGGAAATATCTGGCACCTTAAATGACTTACGAAAACAGGTTGTCCGCTGGTCACGATCTGTCGCCCCTATCCAGGGACTGTTTTTATATCCAGCGGTATTTAAGTCTTCCGCTCTTTTCTTCATGTCATCATCGTAGGAGTTCCTTATTTCCTCTTCGCTCCGTGCGCGGTTGTACATTTTCACTTCATCGATGAGTCCATTGAAATACCATAGATTCGGCATTCTACCCCCGATATCTATTGTTGCGTAACTCGATCTTATAGCCGTTCCAATCGCTGCGCTTGTGCAATTTAATTTTCCGTTGATATATAATCGGATGACTTTGCCAATATCTAAATCGCACGTCATCGCAACATGACACCACTGGTCTGGAGTCGGACTGCTTGCGGAAGTCGCGGAATATTGATTGCCTTCAGAATTCCAGATGCCCGCGAAAATTCTGCCGCTCTGTATCCAGATGCCGAAAGCATGGCTCTCCGGTCCGGCAAAAACGAGATTGGCATTGACGTTGTTTCCTGTTGGCTTTATCCATGCTTCAACGCTGACTGCTTTATCAGTACTACCACTTCTCGGGCTACGCATGTTGACGTAATCACTCACTCCGTTGAATTGCAAAGCGCTTCCGATTATTCCCTTGGCCCACGTTGCCCCGGATATTTTCCCGTCATTTCCATATTTGGAACTGTCCTTTGTAGCGTCCCCCTTTCCCTCATCGAAGCTCCAGTACCCGACAAGTCCTTCGTCTCTGTTGGGTGCCGTCACCCCAAGCGACTTTGCTGCGCTCACTTCATCTACAGCATAAGCACAGTCAATCGTTGCAAACCGCGGGCCGACAGCAATCACAGCTACTGAAATAAGGGCAACGAATACGTGTCTCATGGTTGATTTTTCCTCTCGGAGGGAGCCCAGTGAAAATAGAAACGAAAGGCTTCGGGTTGCTCACTGAACCCGGGCGCGGGCGATTCGTTAGGAGTGCCAGCATTTTGCATGGGCCAGCGTTTTCCTTGGTGGCATCGCAACGGCAAGACTACGACAGTGATCGTGCCGGAGGCGCACGTGGTCTGGGCAGATGGCAGTTCGAAGATGCCTGGCGAAGGATGCTCGCCATCAAAGGTCGTGTAGAGCGGACGTGGGTTCAGATCAAAGCAGTGGGCAGGCACATCGAGGTATACGTCCATGGACGTTGCACGTTCTTCGAGATGCAGAAAACCTTGCAGCGTGCGGCTTTTGGACTGAATGGAAAATGATGTCCCCACCGGCGATGGAGTCCAGGTGATGTGACCGCCGCGCATGATCGCCCTTTGCACGTCAGGAGCAGGACCGGGAACGACTTTAAAGGGAGAGGCTGGATCATAGCGCATCAGCTTGTTGTCGCGGCCCAGGGTGAAGTAGATTTTTCCTTGCGCATCGGCTGCTGGAAATTGTGGATAGTCCAGCTTATCAAGCAACGTTTCCTGTGCTCCGGTGAGAGTGTCGATGCGTACGAGCAGGCCTGAATTGCCTTGATCCTCGCGGTTCGCTTCCGTACAGAGATAGAGCTGTGCGCCACTCAGCGCCAGGCCACGCGCCCGCCAGAAGCCACTGGCCAAAACAGTGATCGTTCCGTCGGGTCTCCGCACCTTCACGACCCCGGGTGCTTCAGGGCGGCTATAGCCCTCGTCCATCTGTTTGAATGTTGAGTATTCGGACACATATACGGAACCTTCTGGACCGACTGAGATGCCACTGACTGGCGGCTGCGCGTTCATGAGTTCGCTGGTCGTTCCCGTGGCATGATCCCATTTAAGGATCTTGCCGCATTCCAGGACGATCAACAGATTTCCGGCACCATCGCAGGCTAACTGACGCGGCCGTGTGATGCTCTCAACAATATGCGCCTCCGTGCCGTCGGCTTTGATGCGAAGCACCTTGCCAGGGTTTCCATTATCGCCCAGATCGAGACCGACAAAGACATCACCGGCCTTATTGGCGGTCAGTCCATACATGCCGGGCGTCTCTTTCGCGCGCCACACGTCGGTGCTTCCACGGAATGGATTCCAGGACTTGATCTCGCTGTGATTGAACTCGGTGAATAGAACGGCCCCATCGCGGGCAACTGTGGTGCCAAAGCTGTAGTGTGCCTCGGCAATCGGAATGGCTTCGCAAACACTGACGCCACCATGTGCGGGGGCCTTTGCAGCATCCAGACTCTTCGAAGCAGCATGGAGCGCTCCCAGCGGTGCCAGCAGCAGGGCGGCCAGCGTGATGGGGTGCAGGGTTCTTTCTTTCGTTGCTTTAATGTTCATGTTGCGCGATTTGATTAGCAGAACGCCTGCAATCATTGGTGGCTCTGGAAAGTGAGTGGCCCAAGCAGCCCTGCGGGTATCAACGGGGTGTCCTTCGATACAGTGGCAGCAGTGATCGATGTGAGACGCTGCTCGACAGGCAGGGCCGCATCACCGGCGAGTCGGTTGTTCCAAGTGTTGACGACATCCACTTCGAGCGTGTTCGCGCCGCGCTTCACGGCCGATGCGATGTCCACCTGATACGGCGGATGCCAGAGCGTGGCAAGTTCCTTGCCATTCACGCGCACGACGGCGATATCATTGACTTGGCCAAGGTCGAGAATCATGGCGTAGCCTGACTTGCCCAGTGCATGGACTTCAAACGTCTTGCGATAGGTGGCTTTTCCGGAAAAATACTTGATGCCCGCTTCAGGACGCTTTGTCCAATCCGTGAGAGTGTCGAAGGCAATCTTCTCAGGAGCACCCCAACCCGGTGCAAAGCTGACTTCCCACGGCCCAGTGATTTGCACAGGGACAGAACCGGATGAGACCTTCAGTGTACGAACCTTGCCATCGGCAAACTTCAACTCGTAATCCCCTTGCTCTCCGCCCTGCGCTACGATCTGGCCATCCGTGTTACGCCGTAATTGAATGGGCACTGTGCGACTTTCCATTTCCGGTTTCTCCATTGCAGTCATAAGCCCGACGATCTCCGCTTCACCCAACGGACGGGCAAACGCTTTGATGGCGCTCAACTCGCCGCGATATTTCGCATCGCCGCTGCTTCCTGCGCCGAAATGAACCTTGTGCGTACTCTTCAAACCCGTCCGCGCCAGCACGCCGTTGAGATACAGACTGGGTTGGCCGTCACGATACACCACGGTCACATGCGTCCAGTCTGTGAGTGCTGCGGCATGAACGAGCGTGGGTGCAAAATAGTCCGCGCCATGCTCGAACAAACTCACGCCGTTACGCCCGACAGCCAGTCCATTGCCCGCGTTGGCTGGATCGGGTCCAAAACTACCACCATGCGTTGGGAAGAACACTTCGTTGCGCTTCTCATAAAACCCCACGATGCCGCTGTTCGCCTCACTGATGAGCGCGGTGTCATCCCCGGGCTTTGCCCAGACTGCATAAGAGAAATTGCCGGGGTTATCGCCAACCACCTCCGTGGCCTGAGGCTTCACCGTCGTGCCAAGAACCTCCTTGCCCTTGCGCTTGACTGATACGATGCGTTCCGCCTTGGATGCAGCCTTGTTGCGAAAGACAACAAACACCGAACCAGCCGGCCCGAACGACAAGGGTAACCGAACCACGCCATCCGCAGTATCGTAAACTGCCGGATGCTCAATACGCCCCGAATCCGGCCACCACAATTCCGGCGCTCGGTTGCCGACTCGGAAAGCTGCGGTCGTTGCCAAGGCTTCTTCTTTCTGATTGGCGACAAAATAAATGTCCGCCTCATTACTGTGCCGGTGAATAAAACCAAGCGTCTGCGAACTTTCAAAATCCGGTTTCGATCCCAGCGCGGCAAAAATGGTGCCGAGACTCTTGCCCCAGAAGACGCGTCCCTTGCCATATGGATGTTCACCCGGCTGCTTCAGATCGGCTTCGCCCCAGATTTCGCGGGCGAGTTTTTGCACATCAGCGTCGCACGCCGGAAAATTCGCTCGACTCGGCGAACGCGACGGCGGCGTTCCCACGACCATTGCCCCGGCCTTGACCAGTTCGCCGATTTTTTTTAGCAACTCCGGTCGCATCGTAGCCGACTCGGGCAATACCAGCAACCGGAAGTTCATGCCGTCCGGCAGCACCAGCCGCCCATTCTTGACTGCCAGTCGGTGTTCGATCACGTCGCCATTGATGAAGTCATAGTCGAAGCCTGGCGGCAAGGGGGGTTGCTGCGGACCAGCAAATTTGGGGGCATCCTCGCTGATGAAATAGGCCACGTCAGCCACGTGTTTGCCGGCCTGCAACAGCACGCTGCAGCGGCGCTGATAATCAATCCACGCCTTCGACTGCTCGAACCAGGTGTTGTTGCGGTTGAACTCCGTACCGAATCCGGAATTGATACCAGGACGTTTTGTGTCCGTCGGCTGATGGATATTGACGTGGAGCACGAACTGGTTGATGCCTTGGCAGAACGCCCAGTCTCCGCGAGCCTTCAAGCTGCGAGGCGAGTTGATGAACGCCGGGCCGCCCGTGAACGACTCCGCCCACGTGATCGGTTTGTCATAAATGTTTGCGGCGGAGGAAGCGTCGCGCAACTCATATCGGCCAAGATAATACGTGTCCTTCTCGTTCAGAAAATCGCCGTCAGCCCAAAACTCGCCGGCTATCTCGTCGCACAAACTGCCATACTGCAAAAACTCCGCCGGAAAACCCCAGTGCCCGTAATTTTCGAGCCACATCTTCAACCCATTTTCGCGGCACAACGCGCTCAGCCCGCCAACATAGTCCAGCCCCATCCGGTCCGCCACCAGGCGCCGCAAGTCCCAGAGAAAACGATCCGATTGATCCGCGCTGCCCACAATGCGCCCCGTCATCACCGGCAGAAACGGCATCGGATCATAACCGTAACGCTTCTGGAAATCCGCCGCGAAACCGTCTGTCCAGTTTTGCGACCCCACCTCATAGCTGTCCGCCACGACGTGCTTCCAGGATTTGCGGTCTGCGGCCGGCATCCGCTTGAGCAGATTGCCGACATACGCCTCGAAGTGCGCCCGCAACGGGACACGGTTCATCTTGTCCACTTCATAACCGGTCGCTTCCGGCGGCGCAGGCGCGTTCCTCGCGCCGGTCGGCGTCATTGCCGTGCGCAACACAATCCAGTCGCCCGCAGGCACATCCCACGTCAGCGTTCCATCCGCCGCCATCGACGTGCTGATGTTACACACCGCGTTTGGCTGGATCAACAGATTGACTGAATCCGGTTCGGCTCCCACGGGCCAGGTATAATAATCATAGAGCGCATGCGGAACCGGGCAGACCTTCTGCAAGGCTTTGTCCGCAAAATATTCCACCCGCGCCGCCGGCGAAAGCCGGATCTCGCCCAGTTCGCATTCAGCTGAAAAGGTCAAGCGGAAGAACCGTGCCGTAATGGCCGGAAAGGTCTCCACAATCGGCGCCAGCGGCAGCGGACCCATTCCCACACCCAGATTATTGCGGCTGAATTTTTTCACCGTCTGATAGTTCTTTCCATCCGTTGACGACTGCAACTCGGCATTGACATTCACGCGTTTGTTAAGCGGCTGAACGGTCACACTCCGGGCCGTGAATGCGGCCGGCATCTCAAACGTGACCGAGGTTGGCGTGCGTACCGTAATCTTCGCAATCTCCTCTTCCCCGGCAGGTGCCGGAAACGCCAGCACAGCCAGATCCTGAAATTCACCTGGCGGCACCGGCAGTTTACCTGCGAAATTCTGCGGACCTTTCAATCTCAATTCCGGCATCGAAACGTAACGCATGGCTTGCGACGGCTTCACCCACGGCCCGCCCGACTGGCTCCAGCCAGGGGAGTTGAAAAAACCGATGTCCACGCCGAGCCGGGTGCCTTCGCGGATGGCATGCTCGATGAAGCTCCACCATTCATCCGTAAGCGCCTTAGTCGTGCTGTTCCCGGGCGTGCCGCTCTGACCGGTGATGACGCCGATGTAGCCCTCGCCAATGCCGACACGTTTCATCGCTTCCAGATCGCGCGTGATGCCTTCTTTCGTAATCTGGCCGTCCATCCAATACCAGTAACAACGGGGCTTGGTTGTATCCGGCGGACGGAGGAAGTTGGATTCCAGCGAACCAGCGTGAGCGGCACAAGCCAGCAAGCTGGCGAACAGGAGGTGCGAAGCTGTCGTTTTCATGGTTAGTTCTCCTCAAAGTGATAGTTGAAGCGTGCGTCGGGTGCTGCGTCGCCCTTGTCGTAAAAATCCATAATATCTGCTGACACAGGAATGTTATCCACCCACTTGAAGTCCAACTTCAGTTTGCCTGCTACGGTTGCGACCCCCAAGGTTTCTCGCGGTATCGACAGTGCCAGATGAGAGCCTGTCCAACGAAGCGGGACCCTGGCGATCTTGATCCACGTCTTGGAGTCAGCGTTATAGCGCTCGAGTGAACACGTGTTTCCTTCACGGGTACGATTGACGAGGAAGTCATAGCCATACCATCCGGTGGCGGGATTGGCATCGGTATCGATGTAAAGCATCATCCAGTTTTCATTGGTGGATGACGTGAGTGCGGCAACGGTCTGGACGTGGAAGAACAGGGATTTGTTATCACGGGCCACCTGGGCCAGCATCAGGTCGTTGCGCGAGCTGTTATCCGCATAACGGGGTCCTGGCACGGTGGCATCGCAAGCGCGATTCGCCACATCCCCGTTGGCGTCGCAAAAAACAGGGCGTACGTCCGCCCAGGCAGCAGGTTGTTCCACGGCGATGGTTTTGGGTAGCGATAGCGCGGGTGGCTTTGCCATGCCCTTGTAGCGCCGCATGTTCGATACAAACTGCCAGTAGTAGTTGTCCCGGTAACCCCCTTTCATCGGTTCGATGTCCCGGTTGAATTCCATGTTGAATTCATCGACGATGTGTCCCTGGCCTTTCACCGTCTTGCGATTCAGGAAGACCACATCGGGCGTTTCCCAAACAGCCGCGGTCCACTCATTCCAACCAGTGACCATCAGCATCGGCGCACCAACTTGATTGGCCACTTTCCATTGTTCCTCGAAATAGAGGCCCTTGGGCGCGTCTTTGGAAAGCCATTGGTCATTATAGACGGGCTCATATCCTGGCACACAGCTCACACTGGCGTTTTTCATGTTGTTCCATAGCGGGCCTCCCAGCGATTTGGCAACACTCATTTGTTCGACCTTGCCGTCCGGTCCCATCGCCGGCTGTTGCGGATGACCATCCATAAAGCGCCAGCGCCCGGGCGCATCCTTGCTCTCGAAAAACGCCCAGGTCGGACGCCAGGTGAAATAGCCTTGGACTGCGGATAACAACGTGGGGTCCTTGAACTTCTTCGCATCAGTGGGCATGGGTGATAGAATCAACGGTTTGCCCGCCCACTTGAACCACATGCTGTCGTGTTTGCCAGGTTTATACCAATTCGTGTAGAGGGACTCGGTTTTCCACTCGGGCTCGTAATTGAGGAAAAAGGTAAACAAGGGAACCTTCACCCCTTTCGCTTGCAGTTCCTCGCCGATCTGGAGCAGCAGGGTGAGTTCTTCATCGTAGAGTTGGGCGTTCGTCGTATCGAAAATGAGGTAATCCACGCCGGCATCAGCAAGCAACACAAGGTGCTTGCGGATGACCCATGGATCAGCGGATCGATAGTATCCGAAGAGTGGCTCAGCCCAATAAAACTCCGGAAAGTCAGGACCGCCGGGCGGATGAGAAGTAAAATCCATGAAGCCTGGCCGGGTTTTGAGATACTCTGTCATGTTGAAGCTGCCGGGTATATGCCTCAGATTTTTGTGCCAGAGGGCATAAAACAGCCCCACCCAGCGATTCGTCTTCGGAGCGCCGGTTTCCTCATAAGTCGGCAGCTTGCGCCCGAGATCGTCCGTGGCGGACCAGTTGGCATTTTCGATGACAACAGATGGGGTGACCTTCGGCGAAGCCAACGGAACTGAAGCGGGCGTTCCTTCACCAAGCGCTGGTCTCACCATCGACAAACCGGCGGCACACAATGCGGCAACAAAATACAATTTCATGATATTTCTTTCTTTAAATCAGCTTTATTTCTGTCCAGTTTCTACACGGATCTGACCCATCTTGTAACGGTGCTGGCCATCATCACCAGGCAGCGGCAAAGCGAGTTGCGGGCTGCCATCGCGCTGGCCTACGGAAATGAATAGGTCATAGTTGCCCGGCTTTGTTGCCGGTGCGAACGTGCCGGACGGATCATGATGCGCCATGCCGATGACGAACCGAGCAGAGGATTTCTCAGACACCGCTTCGCCGGAGGCGGCCGGGTTAAGCTGTCTCATGTCGAACTGTTCGTTCACGTTGAGCGAGACGATGCCCCCTTTCTCGTCCTTGAGCGTGACTGCCCAGAACCCGCCACCATAGCACGGGGCGACACCGGCATTAGCCCAGGTAGCTTCCACGACAAACGGCGAGCTGAGTTGCACCGCCCCGGGCCAACTGATTTCCCGAAGCTGAAGGCGGTAACCCATCCGGCGATTGATGCGGTCCACCGCATCGCAGATTTCCGCTAGTTCTTCCCGCGGCCACCAATGGATGCTCATATAACTGGCGTGATAATCCTCGACCGCTTTGACAAGCAGATCGTTGCTCCAGGCCTTCCGCTGCTTCGATCCGCCAAAATGCTCGTGCTCCAGAATCACCGGCAGACGCGGCCAGAATTCCTGAGCCATCTCAGCGTGATACCACGAGTCTGGCGGCGGTTGCACCAGAATGCTGTCGTCGCGCATCGTGACACCCTTGGAGAGGGCGTAGTCCATCTCTGGAAAATGGCGTCCGGGCTTCGTCGGCCCGGCCACGTCATCGCTGATGCACAGCAGCGTATGGGGAAAATGTTTCACATGCAGATCAATGTGTTTTTTCACCACCGCAAGCGTCTGTTCTTCATTGAGCGCGGTGCTGTTGCCGGTGTGGCCCTCGCCCCACATACCGAACGAGCCAACATCAATGAACGCCACGTTTGGATTTCCATCATAGCGGCGCGCCATCGCCTCGAGAAAGTGCTCCAACTTTTCAAGAAACACGGGGTCGAGAAAGTCCGGTTCCCACAACGCACCGTCGGCTGCTGGGCCTTTGCCGAAGTTGAAATCCAAGCCCTTCGCACCCGCATCTCTGACCCACTTCGGCGTGGCGTAGCGACACCAGCTTTCCGAACAACTCACCCGGATGGCGATTTTCTTGCCCTTAGCGATCCATCGCTGCGCAGGGGTATCGAATAGCGCCCAATTAAATTCGCCCTCTTTCGGCTCAAGGAAGGACCAGGGCACACGCAGGTAAATCACGGACAACCCCGGCCAATCCTCCAACGTGTCGGATGGTTCCAGCTTAGAACCGTAATTGGAAATCATGTTCGAGTAGAAATGCAGAGTCCAGCCCATGTTGGGATTGACCAAGGCCAGGCCTTTGTCTTCCGGACGTACCACGATCCGCGCCGATTCAGCGATAGCGCCCAACGCCAGCGAACCGATGAGCGCAACCATCAGGAAGGATCGGGACCAACAAAACAGTTTCATTTTTTCCTCCGTCATTCTCACGTCTTCCCTCGGTCATTTACGCGTCTGCGGACCGACCAGAAATACCGAGTGAACAGGCGCGAGTTGGAGGCGCACACGAGTGACCTTGCTGCCGCTGTCCACAATCGTTGTCGCTTCGCACGCGCTGATCCGGCCTGTGTGAGGGTCCCAATACTCCAGCCGATGTTTGCCGCGCAGTCGAATGAACGTGTCCACGGCATCGTCCGAAGAGTTCCCCACGAAATAAACGTCGCGGCCTTCAACGACCTTGTGGATGTAGGAAAGGTTGCCGTTACGGACCGGGACATCCTGCTCGAACGCTACGTCATAGACATTCAGCGCGTCGTCGAGAACCGCCTTCAGCGCGGCGGCCTGCGGAGAGCGAATGAAGTAAGCTTTGCCGCCTTTGGCGTTTACCTGGACGCTGTACGGGCCTCCTGCATGCATCAGACTGCGCCCGCCGGCATCCAACACCTCAAACTCGGAGATGGACGCGCTGTCGGAGGCGACAGCGTCAATCAGGAGACGCACTTTCGACGCCGTCACCGGCTTGAAGGTGTCGGTCTTTTCCGCCCCGAGGCGCTCGCCTTTGGCGCAGTCATTCCACGTCGTGCCGTCCCATGCCTGGATGCGGTAGGCGCGCGTCCGATCAAGCGCTTCGCGGACAACGGTCTTGCCGAAGGTTTTCATCGTGCCGAAGTCGACCTCCAGCCACTGCGGATTCTTGTCGCCGTCGGCGGCGTTCCAGCGACTCTGAAGATCGCCGTCAGCCGCGTTTTCAGGTGCGAAGCCACCACCGGCCCACGCGCTCGATGCCGTCACGCGGGGAAAATCATCTTTCTTGAATCCAACAGTGCCGAACATCGCCGCGATGGTCTCCTTGACTTCCTTGTCTTTGCCGAATTCCGCCGACGACTCGGGCAGGCGCGTGGTGGCGATCACGTTGCCGCCGTTGTCGTAGAACTCCTTGATCTTCTTCAAGCTGCTCCAGTGGATCGCACGCGAGCCGGGGATGATGAAGACCTTGTACTGCTCGGCGTTCACCTTGTTGTTCAGATGAAGTTCCGCACCCGCCACGACGCACTTCTCATCTAGCACTTCCGGATGGATGAAGGTGAAATCCCGGCGCACGTTGAGGGCCAGCAGTTCCCCCACGTTCATGTAATCGGCCTCGGGGATTTCCACGCAGCCCTGATAGGGATCGCCGGGGCCGAACCAGGATCCTGCCTGCAGCGTGGCGATGGGGTAGAGCACGCCGATATCCGCGACGTGACGTCCGCCCTGGAGCAGGCGCTGGAGACGACCGATGTATTGATTGTAAGCAGGCAGTACAGAACCGTATTTCGGATCGCCCGGTGAAAGGTTGGGCTTGAATATGATTGCGGCCGGGTTGTACCAGACGGCGTGAGGCACCATGGTGTTAATGCCCTTTGCAAACTGATCCATGGCTTCCTTGTAGAGATTAGGCAGGGGCAGATCAATCCCGCCATAGCATTCAGTGACTACCTGCGGACGATCATAGTTATTGGCGGCAGAGCTGACCACCTTGTAGGCGCGGGAGGCACGGCCATAACCGAATACCTGGTCAATGCCGGGCATGCTCTGATATTTGAACGATTTGATCAGATCTCCGACAGTGCCGATGACGGGGTTGACAACTTCCTCCTGATCGGCATGACCGGTGAGATCCATCTTGTGGGCTGTACACCAGTCGCTGATTGTTTTAACAAACCCAGTGGCGAAGAGTTCAGTTCGCATGCCGAAGAGCGCGTTGCGCGCCGAGGCGGTGTCGGAGCCGATGTCGAGCCAGAGCGACGGGTAGAGGACGACTGGATCGACGGTCGGGAATTTCTCGCGAAAGCGTTCGTTAAAGCGGTCAGTCCACGCGCGGCCGCCCTGAACGTGGTAGAAGGCGGGTTCGTCGTAGAAGGCGCCGTCAATCGTTTTGCCGAAGTGTTCCGGCATGGCGTCGTGGTAGGCCTGGTAGGTCAGCGCAATGAAGGCCTGCACGGCTTTGGGCTCAAGGTAATCCACCAGGCCGGCGCCGCCGTCGCGAACGCAGGTAAAGATCATGATCTTCCAGTCGCCGGCCGGCACGTTCCAGCGCAGCGTTGCGTCTTTCGCCTCAGCGGTGATGTTGAGCCGTTTCAGTGTTGAGGCTTCCATGGCCACGATGCCCATCAGGGTTCCGGGCGGCAATGCCTGTGTGAATTCTTTCGGGCCGGTTACAGGTGTGGCAAGCATGTCCAGGCGCTTGCCGAGTGCTTCGGGGTGTTTACTGGCCAGCAGGCCGCCAGCGGAGCCGCTGGGAAACCAGTACTCGTCATAGAGGCACATCTTCATGCCCTGTTGGGCGGCTTCGTCCACGGCCGCCTTGTACTGTTTGAGAAATTCCGGGCTCATGAAGTCGAAGCCGATTCCTTCACAGGGCAGGATCCCCATGCCGTAGTAACCGGACTCCTTGCAGGCGGCGACCATCGCGCGGGTTTTGTCCGCCTCCAACTTGCCGTTCCAGAACCACAACGGTCGCGAGTGCCAGCGCAATGGGGAATCCGCAAAATCCTTCGCCAGTTCGTCAGCCGCTTCGGCGCGCCCCAAGGCGGACAGGACAAGCAACAACAGCAGGGCTTCTTTCAACATGTTGATCCTCCTTTGAATAAATAATTATTATTTGACACATTACCATGTCTTCGGAGAAATAACAACGGGGACGTTTATCCCTCGCATTACGAGAACCGGCTGCTACAGCTTTCCCCATCCAAGTACACGATTTCTTTTCCATGGTTGATCACCACGGCAACATGTTGCCAGACACCCGGTTTCAGGACATTTGAACAACAACCTACTGCGGCGACCCGACTACGACATCGCCTCGGCGCGAGGAGGGCTGAATCTCCCATGACTGCAACTTGCCGTCCTTGACGCAACCGCTCACCACCGCATTGCCGCTCAGGTGCAGTTTGAAATCCACATCCCAGTTCGCCGGCCACGCGGGCAGCAAATAGATCTTGCCGCCCCCTTCCTGCACCAGCATCCGCTGCAAGGCGACCGCGCCAGCACCGAACTGGTCGAGATCGGGACAGGAATCCGGGTGTTCGCGTCCATAGAGCGGGAAGCGGCAGAGCGGCGTGGCAATCCGGGCGCGCTGGACCAGACCGCGGGCGGCTTCCGTGGCGTTGCCGGCACAGGCCCAGTCGATCTGATCCTGGCTCCAGCAACCGCAGCCAAAGGAGTCCTTGAAGATGCGATTTTTCATCGTCCAGTCCACGATCTCGGCGCTGCCCAGGGCGAACCCGAAACACCGGAACGGGAAAACCGGGTAAAGTTCGCCGTTCTCACAGTTGGTTCGTTTCTCATATTTCTCGGCTGGCATGATCGCCTGCTTGCCGTCGACAATTTTCAGGAACACCGCCGGGATCTCGGCGCGGAACTTCTGCCAACGCGCCTGGTCGTCGGCGCTGCCGGCCTTCATCGCCAACAACTCGTCGAGGCAAAACCGCAGGCCAGCGACATCTGGCGCCGGGTTGACGGCGATCCACCACGTTTCGAGCACCTGGGCCGGATCAAGCCGCAGCTTGCCGTCGGCGCCGCGCTGATAGTGTTTGTCGAAGAACAGCAGGATTTCGCGGGCGAACGGGACCAGGACGTTGTCCCTGAACGCGGTGTCGCCACTGAAGTTGACGTAATCGAGCATCATGGCCGTCGTCTCCAGGCCGCCGGTGAAATAGTAATCGTGGTACCAGCCCTCGTACTTCTCGCCGACCTGGGTCTTGAGCGGCAGGATGATCTGCGGGACAGGACAACTCTCGCGCTCCGCGCCGGTGGGCTCGATGTTCTCGCGGAAGTAGGCTCCTTCGTGACCGAACCACGCCTTGGTGATGGCCCGGCGCAGCTCCAGCCGGCTCGAATAGTAATCAAAAAACGGCTTCATCAAATCGAAATCGCCGCTGGCCAGCATCGGCCAGTAGAGCAGCCGCTGGTTCTGGTAGGTGAAGCGCCGACCCCAGAGCCGGTCATCCTCATGCGTCAGCAAGCGTCCGTCCGGCTGTCTGGTTGCAAACGCCCGATCCTCCTTCAGCATCAACTGTTGGGTAAAGAGACCGCCGTTGAACTTGGCCTGGACACGGCCGCGGCTCTGGCAAGCCATCAGGAACCGGAAGACGTTGTAGCTCTGCGCCACCAGCGCGCCCCCATCCGCATCCTCCCGCTGGCCCGAAGCCGCCTCGCCGGAAAGCCGGTTGCGTGACTCGGCTGAAATCGTGTTGTCCGACACCGAGATCCAGCTCCGGTCCCAGAATGCCGACCACCAACGGCAA